>Ga0302308_10000165_pt1 | contig 58967 bp, 54 predicted proteins | sample III_Palsa_E3_3_FD_200531 | JGI IMG/M metagenome (GOLD analysis project Ga0302308, IMG submission 200531) | Peat permafrost microbial communities from Stordalen Mire near Abisko, Sweden - III_Palsa_E3_3 | ecosystem: Environmental > Terrestrial > Soil > Palsa > Peat permafrost | place: Sweden...
CGGATCACCGACGGCCTCGAGATACTCGAGATGGCCGTGAGCATGGCCGGTCTCGCCCTCTGCCGTGGAACGAAACACCGCCGAGACGTCGTTGAATCCTTCGACGTCGGCCTTGGCTGCGAAATACAGATAGCGTCGATTCGCCTGCGACTCGCCGGCGAAGGCGTCCTTGAGGTTTTTCTCGGTCTTGGATCCGTTCAGTTTCATGGCAGCTGCCTCCACGGGGTGAAAGAGTTTAGACTGATTCTAATGCGGCGCAATCTATGCGCATTGCCGGTGCCCGTCAACGGGTCCGGCTCCGGTTCGGAGGCCGTGAAGGTTGTGCTAGTGTGGCTGAATGGCAGGTAAGCCGGAAGCGCCCGAAACCTCTATTATTCCGCCATCGAACTTCGAGCAGTCCCTCGCGCAGCTCGAGGCGCTGGTCGCACAACTGGAATCGGGGGATCTGCCGCTCGATGCGGCGTTGGCCAGCTTCGAGCAGGGTGTGCGCCTGACGCGCGAATGCCAGGGTGCCCTGAGCGCCGCACAACAGAAGGTGCAGGTGCTGTTGCAGCGCGGCGAGAGCATTGTCATGGAAGAATTTGAACCCCTTGCCGGCGGTGAGCCGGACTCCGCGGAGTAAGCCGGTAGCAGCATGTCAGAGCCTCCCCCCGAGTACCCGATCCTGGGTACCCTCGAAAGCCCGTCGGATCTGCGAGCCCTTCCAGAAACCAAGCTCGTCGCCCTGGCCGAGGAACTGCGCCAGTTTCTGATCCATACGGTCAGCACCCGCGGTGGCCATTTTGCTGCGGGCCTGGGCACGGTCGAGCTCACCATCGCGCTGCATTATGTCTTCAACACTCCCGAAGACCGCCTGGTCTGGGACGTGGGCCACCAGGCCTATCCGCACAAGGTCCTGACCGGCCGCCGCGACCGCCTGCACACCATCAAGCAGCACAAGGGCCTGGCGCCCTTCCCGGTGCGCAGCGAAAGCCCCTATGACGCATTCGGCGTCGGTCACTCCAGCACCTCCATTGGAGCGGCGCTGGGCATGGCGATCGCCGCCGCGCGCCAGGGCACCGGCCGTCGCGCCGTCGCGGTCATCGGCGATGGCGCCATGAGCGCCGGCATGGCCTTCGAAGCACTCAATCACGCCGGCAGCCTGCCGGTCGACCTGCTGGTGGTGCTCAACGACAACGACATGTCGATCTCCGAGAATGTCGGCGCGCTGTCGAATTACCTGGCGCGGGTGATCTCGGGACCGCTGTACGCGCAACTGCGCGAAAGCGGCCGCCGCGCGCTGCAGCAGATGCCCACCATGCGGCGTCTGGCGCGCCGCTCCGAAGAACACGTCAAGGGCATGATGCTGCCGGGCACGCTGTTCGAAGAGATGGGATTCAACTATGTCGGGCCGATCGACGGCCACGACATGAAGGCCCTGCTGCGCGCGCTGCGCACCATGCACGCGGCTCACGGCCCGCGGCTGCTGCACGTGGTCACCGCCAAGGGCAAAGGCTACGCGCCGGCCGAGGCCGATCCGATCACCTGGCATGGCCCCGGCCCCTTCGACCCGGTCAGCGGTACCATCCGCAAGGAAAAGCCTTCGACGCCGAGCTACTCGCAGGTCTTCGGCCAGTGGCTGTGTGACATCGCAGAACGCGATCCGCGCATCGTTGGCATCACCCCGGCGATGCGCGAAGGCTCGGCCCTGATCGAATTTTCGCGCCGCTTTCCGGACCGCTACTTCGATGTCGCCATTGCCGAGCAGCACGCGGTGACTTTCGCTGCTGGCCTGGCCGCCGAGGGCATGCGTCCGGTGGTGGCGATCTACTCGACCTTCCTGCAGCGCGGGTATGACCAGCTCATTCACGATGTTGCGCTGCAGAACCTGCCGGTACTGTTTGCAATCGATCGCGCCGGCTTCGTCGGCAGCGACGGCGCCACCCACCACGGCAGCTACGACCTCACCTACCTGCGCTGCGTCCCCAACATGATCGTCATGGCGCCCGGGGATGAGAACGAGTGCCGCCAGATGCTCTACTCGGCCACACAGTGGGATGCGCCAGCGGCGGTCCGATACCCGCGCGGCGTGGGGCCCGGCACGGCGATCGCCCAGGAATTCACGCTCATACCCTTGGGCAGCGCGGACCTTCGGCGCCGCGGCCAAAGCGGGCTGGCCCTGCTGGCCTTCGGCTCCATGCTGGGCCCCGCCCTGTGGCTGGGCGAACGGCTGGACGCCACGGTGGTCAACATGCGCTTCGTCAAACCGCTCGATCTTGCGATGCTGCACACGATCGCCACCACCCATGCGGGCCTCGTCACGCTCGAGGAAAATACCATCGCCGGCGGCGCCGGCAGCGCCTGCGCCGAGGCGCTGGACGCTGCGGGCCTGTCGATCCCGCGCCTGCACATCGGCATCCCGGACCGTTTCACCGAACATGGCAGCCGCGACGACTGCCTGGCTGCCGCCGGGCTCGACCCGGTCAGCATCGCCGCCGCCATCGACCGCTGGCGTGCCGAGGTCCCGGCCTTGAAGCCGGCCCGGGCCGCCTCCAAGTTAGCTGCAGGAGCAGGGATACCATGAGTACGGCCGTAAAGCCGCGGGGCGCAACCGTCATTTCCGTCGAGGACGTGCAGTCCCGCGCGGACACACGGCGTTTGCCCATCAACCGGGTGGGCATCAAGGACATCCGCCATCCGGTCAAGGTCAAGGATCGCTCGGCCGGCGAGCAGCACACCATCGCGACCTTCAACATGTACGTGAACCTGCCGCACAACTTCAAAGGCACGCACATGTCGCGCTTCGTGGAGATATTGCACCGCGAACGCGAGATCTCGGTCGATTCCTTCCAGCAGATGCTCAGCGAAATGACCACCCGGCTGAATGCCGAGGCCGGTCACATCGAAATGACATTTCCGTACTTCGTCATGAAACGCGCGCCGGTCACCGGTGTCGAAAGCTTCATGGACTACCAGGCCTCTCTGATCGGCGAGATCTGCCACGGCGAAGCCCGCCTGTGGATCAAGGTCGTGGTGCCGGTCACGAGCTTGTGCCCCTGCTCGAAGAACATCTCCGATTACGGTGCGCACAACCAGCGCTCCCACATCACCATCCGCACACGGCTGCGCGAGCACATGTGGATCGAGGAATTGATCGACATGGCCGAGAGCGAGGCCTCGTGCGAGCTCTGGGGCATCCTCAAGCGTCCCGACGAGAAGTACGTCACCGAGCGCGCCTACGACAATCCGAAGTTCGTCGAGGACATGGTGCGCGACGTGGCGCTGCGCCTCAACGCCGAGGCGCGCGTCGCCGCCTACGTGGTCGAGAGCGAGAATTTCGAATCCATTCACAACCACAACGCCTACGCACTGATCGAGCGGGATAAAGACAGCGACACCGCTGTCGCGCCTGGCTGATCGATTAATTCTCAGGAGCTATCTGTCATGGCGAATGATCTGATGAACGTCAAATCCGGCAACCCCGGCCTCAACGATCGCACCTTCAACGGCTTGCCGCGACCCGAGTTGGCCTCCGAGCGCATGACGCTGCAGGGGACGATCAACAAGTCGTTCCTCGCGCTGATCGTCCTCATGGCCGCAGCGCTCTATCCCTGGTCACAGTTCATGGATTCGGGCAATCCGGCCGTGGTCGCGGTACCGATGATCGTCGGCCTGGTCGGCGGATTGATCGCGGCGCTGATCATCAGCTTCCGCCCGACCACCGCGCCCTACCTGGTGTTGCCGTATGCTGCCCTCGAGGGGCTGGTGCTCGGCGGCCTCTCGGCCATCCTGGAGCGGAAGTATCCCGGCATCGCGATCCAGGCCACTGCACTGACCTTTGGCGTGCTCGCGGCGCTGCTGATCGCCTACAAAGCCCGCCTGATCCAGGCCACGGCGCGCTTCAAGGCCATCGTGATCGGCGGCACCATGGCCATCGCCCTGTTCTACCTGGTAACGATGGTCCTGGGCCTGTTTCACGTCGCGACACCCTTTATGAACGATGCCTCGCCGCTGAGCATCGGCATCTCGCTGGTGATCGTCGGCTTCGCGTCGCTGAACCTGGTGCTCGATTTCGATCTCATCGAGACCGGCGTCAACCAGGGCGCCCCGCGCTACATGGAGTGGTATGGCGCCTTCGGGCTGCTGGTGACGCTGGTGTGGCTCTACATGGAAATCCTGAGACTGCTCAGCAAGATACGCCAGCGCTGAGGCCCGCCAGCACCGCGCTGCGGACCGCAGCCGCGGCGCTGCGGTCATCCATGCCCGTCCGATGCGCGTCTGTCCGACAGACGCGCCCTCCACTGCGGCGCAGCATCCGCGCCAGCTTTAACTGGACGACGAATCCCGAACACGGAGGTTCTCTGATGCATTTCCGACTCGCACTTCTATTGGCCGGTCTGTCGCTGGCTCCCGCACTGCTCATGAGCACCCCTGCCTCGGCCCAGATTGGGATCGGCGTATCGATCAACATCGCGCCGCCCGAGCTGCCGGTCTATGAGCAGCCCGCGGTGCCGGGCGCCGGTTTCCTCTGGTCGCCGGGCTACTGGGCCTGGGGCGGCCAGGACTATTACTGGGTGCCGGGGACCTGGGTGGAAGCGCCCGAGCCGGGACTGCTATGGACGCCCGGATATTGGGGCTGGGGCGAAGGTGCGTATCTCTGGCACGAGGGCTATTGGGGACCTCACGTGGGCTTTTACGGCGGCGTGGACTATGGCTTCGGCTATGGCGGCCGGGGCTATGAAGGCGGCGAATGGCGTGGCGGCGCGTTCTTCTACAATCGCTCCGTCAACAATGTTCCGGCAAGCGTCCATATCAGCAACGTCTACAACCGCACAGTCGTCAACAATGTGACCGTCAACCGGGTCAGTTTCAATGGCGGCAGCGGCGGTATCGCGGCGCGTCCGACCGCGCAGGAAGCCACCTTCGCCCAGGAGCGGCATGTGCCGCCCGTGAGCGCGCAGGTGCATAACGCCGAGGCTGCGCGCGCCGAGCCGGCGCTGCACAGCAACGCCAACCACGGCGCCCCGGCGATCGCTGCGACCGCCCACCCGGGCAGTTTCACGGGTGCCGGTGTGGTGCATGCGCGCGGCGCTGCCCCGGCGGGCGCAGGCCCTGCCGTGCAGCACACCGTGGCGCCGACACACCCGGTAGCGCCTGCGCACACGGTAGCGCCTGCGCATACGGTGGCGCCCCCCACGCACACGGTAGAGGCCGCCCACGGCACTGAACTGCGACCGACGACACCGGCGACTCATCCGGCCGTCGCACCGCCTCACGTCGAGCAGCGTGCGGCCACGCCGCCGAAGGAGCCCGCTGCGCACGAAGCCGCGCCGCGCGCCAACGAACATGAGCACGAGCAGCACTGATCAGCTGCAGCGCTGAAGGGTCTTAGCTGAAGGGTCTTAGGGGCGGCGGGAGTCCGGACCCTGAAGGCGCCCGATCAGGGCGCGCAGGAAGACGCGATTGAATCGGAGCTGGCAGCTGGCCGAGACCTGTTCGAGCAGCGTGGAGCTCACCTTGAGCACCGTGACGCTGTCGGCCGCGCGGATGGTTGCGGTGCGCTTGGCACCCTGCACGTAGCTGGTCTCACCGAAGCATTCGCCGGTGGACAGCAGCCCGATCGACTGGCTGTGGCGCTCGACCGCACAGTTGCCCGACACCAGGATGTAGAAGCGGTCGTCCATCTCGCCTTCCTTGACGATTTCATCGCCGCTGGCGTAGTCCTGCCAGTGACTCGCGCGCATGACCTCCCAGATCTCGGCGTGGGAAAAATCATGGAAGAATTTCAGCCGTCGCAGCAGCCCGAACTGCTCCTGCTGATCCATGCGCGATTCTTTCTGTCGCAGCTTCTGATGGACGCGGGTCAGCTCGGCCGCAAAATCCAGCCCGGTGGCATAGCGCCGCTCGGGCTCCTTCTGCAGCGCCACCGCCACGACATTCTCGATCTCCTCGGGAACATCGGGGCGCAGGGTGTGAATCGGTGCCGGGGTCGCGTACACGATCTGGTGCAGCAGCTTGGCCAGGTTACCGGCCCGGAACGGCCGCACGCCGGTCAGCAGCTCATACATCACCGCGCCGAGTGAATACAGGTCTGAACGGCTGGTCAGATCCAGGCTCTGCACCTGTTCCGGCGACATGTAGCTCGGAGAGCCCGCGATGCCTTCGATGCGCGAGATGTCCGAGCCTGCCACCAGCGCGATGCCAAAGTCGATGATGCGCACGTCGCTGTCGGTCGTGAGCATGATGTTGGAGGGCTTGATGTCGCGATGAATCACGCCGCGCGTGTGTGCGTAGTGCAGCGCCTTGGCGCACTTGAACATGATCTCGACCACATCATCGAGCCGCAGCAGATTGTCGGGGCGGCAATAGGCCGCCAGCGTGCGCGCGCCATGCACGTGTTCGGTGACGATGTAGCAATGACCGTTTTCCTCGCCGGCATCGAAGATCGGCAGGATGTTGGGATGCTGCAGCATGCCCACCATGTGCGCTTCGGACAGGAACATCTTGCGGGCGATGCGCGCGTGCTCGTCATCGCCGCCGGCCTCGATGTTGTAGACCTTGATGGCGACGTCGCGCCCGTAGTACGGATCGTGCGACAGGTAAACCGTACCGGTGCTACCGCGGCCTACTTCATTGATGATGAAGTACTTGCCGATGCGTTCCGGAATGTTACGAGCGTTTGCGTGGTTCGATGAAGGAGATGCCATCGACTCGAGGACTCCGGAGGCTGGGGCGCAGAATAAGCGTGCGCGCGGCGGCCGATCTGTGATCCGCCTCGCGCCCCCGGAATGTGTCAGGACCGGAAGTGGTCAAACCCCAAAGGCGAGAACTGCATCACCGACTTATTCAGGACAAGTTCGATCGCGGAACCGTCCCGGATCTGCCCGATTTGCGCGATCGGCGTGCCGGTCTGCGCCGCCAATGCCGCGATCGCGCCATGCCGCACCTCGGGCGCGGTAAAACACAGCTCGTAGTCCTCGCCGCCCTCGAGCGCCTGTTGCCAGGCCCGATCGCGGAGGACCTCGCGCAGCGCCCACGACACCGGCAGCTGCGACAGCTCGATCTGCGCGCCTACGCCAGCGGCCAGCAGTAGCCGCTGCGCATCGGCGTACAGGCCGTCGGAGACATCGACGCAGGCACTGGCCAGCCCCAGCAGCCCTGCGCCCAGTGCCATTCGCGGCGTCGGGTACTCGAATCGCTGCTGCAGAAACTCCGCGGCGCGCGCGCTGCTCCGGAGCTCCCCCCGGCCGCACCTGAGCCATGCCGAGGCATCGCCCACCGTGCCACTGACATAGAGAGCATCGCCCGGTCGGGCGCCATCACGCCGCAGTCCCTGCCCGCTCGGCACGGTGCCGGCCATGGCCACGGTCAGCGACAGCGGGCCGCGGCTGACGTTGCCGCCGACGAGCGCTACGCCGTGCGCGCGCGCCAGCTCGCCGAACCCCGAGGCGAAGCCCTGCAGCCAGGCCTCGTCGGCCTGCGGCAGGTTCAGTGCCAGCAGCGCCCAGCTCGGCGTAGCTCCCATGGCAGCGATGTCACTGAGGTTGACGGCCAGCGCGCGGTGGCCCAGCGAGTGCGCGGATGCTCCGGCCAAGAAGTGCACCCCTTCGACCAGCGCATCGGTCGTCAGCACCAGGTCCCTGCCGGCGGCCACGCGCAGCAGCGCGGCATCATCGCCGATGCCCAGCACCACGTCGGAACGCGCTACGCCGAGATCGGCGAAGAACCGGCGGATGAGCTGCGTCTCGGAGCTCGTCTCAATGCTCCCGGTCAATGCTCTTGGGCGCGCCAGAGCCGTGCCGCGCGATCGAGCACGCCGTTGATGAACTTGTGCCCGTCGGTGGCGCCGAAGCGCCGCGCCAGGCCCACCGCCTCGTTGATGACCACGCGATACGGCACCTCCGGCCGGTGCTGCAGCTCGAAGCCGCCGATCAGCAGCAGCGCGTGCTCGATCGGATCGAGCGCCGCGGGGCTGCGATCGATCAGCGGCGCAAGTTCCGCATCGAGCGCATCGCGGGCGCCGCAGATGCCCTCGATGAGCGCGCGGAAATACTCGGCGTCGGCTCGCGCCATGTCCGGATCGGACGAAAACTCCTGCACCAGGTCCTGCCAAGGGCAGACATTGAGCTGCCAGCGATAGATCGCCTGCAATGCGAGCTTGCGCGCCACTGCGCGGGCTCCGGAGGCACGATCGGGGCGGCTGCTCACGTGACCGCGCCGAATACCGATCCGATGATCATCGTCACGGCCATTGCCAGCGCGCTCCACAGGCTGACGCGCAGGGCGCCCTTGAGCATGCCGGCGCCGCCGGCGCGCGCCGCCACTGCGCCAAGAATCGACAGCGCCACGATCGAGCCGATGAAGATGGCGCCAAAGCGCGCCGCGGGCGGCATCAGCACCAGCAGCAGCAGCGGCCAGGAAGCGCCCACCGCAAAGCTGGCCGCGGAGGCACCGGCCGCCACGAGGGGTCGCGCGCGCATCGTGGCCGAAAGTCCGAGCTCGTCGCGCGCGTGCGCGCCGAGCGCGTCGTGAGCCATCAATTGCACCGCCACCTCGCGTGCCAGCGCGGGTTTCAGGCCGCGCTGAACGTAAATGCCTGCCAGCTCCGCGCGTTCGGCGGCCTCATCGTTTTCGAGTTCGCGCCGCTCGCGCTCCAGATCCGAGCGCTCGCTATCGGCCTGGGAGCTCACCGATACGTACTCCCCGGCTGCCATCGACATGGCGCCGGCCACCAGCCCCGCGACCCCGATCTGCAGCAGCTGCCCGCTCGAGACATGCGTCTGCGTGACGCCGGTCAGCAGGCTGGCGACCGAGATGATGCCATCATTCGCACCCAGCACCGCCGCGCGCAGCCAGCCGATGCGATTGACGTAGTGGCGCTCGTAGGCGTGTCGCGGCATAGGGGCTTAAGCCTGCCGCGCCCGCACGGCGGCAGCGGCTGCGGCTGCGGCTGCGGCTGCGGCTGCGCCACCGTCGCGGTCTCGCCCGCGACCCAGCAGCCACGCCACCGCGTGCCATGCGCCCAGGAACAGCAGCCACAGCAGCACCCCCAGGCACAGCGCGAACAAGGCTCCCTGAAGCGTCAGCGCAAAGCCCGGCTCGAACAACGCCCAGGTAGCGCGCGCGAGCCTGGGATCGCCGTGCAGCAGCAGGTACAGGCATTGATGATAGAGGTCGGTATCCAGGCCCTGCAGCAGCGCGCGCAGGCGATCGGCCGCATCGACCATGCTCTGCAGCGCCGCGCCCTCGCCGTGGAAGCTGGCATCGCCGCTCTGCAGATGGTGCTGGATGAGCGCGGCGAGACTGCCGCTATGCTCGCGGTCGGCGATCTGCTGGAACGGCGCCAGGTCGGCGAGTACCTGATCGAGCCGGCCGCTGGCGCGTTGGCGATACTGCGCGATGAAGCTCGGCACGCAGCCCGCGGCCACCACCGCGCACAGCAGCACGACCCGATCGAGCAGCCCGCGAATCACGCCCACGACACTCTCCTCATTTCGGCTTGCGCCCCGCGCCCTCGAGCCCGGGCAGCAATGGCAGCTGATCCTGCTCGATCTTGCTTTCGCGGCGGCGGCGATGATGGCGCAATCGCTCGATCTCCTCGCGGAAGGCTTCCACGTCCTGGAAGCTGCGATACACCGATGCGAAACGCACGTAGGCCACCTCGTCGAGGTGCCGCAGTTCCTCCATGACGAGCTCACCGATCACACGCGCCGGCACCTCGCGTTCCCCCAGCACCCGGAGTTTGTGACAGACGCGCCCGACGGCCTCCTCGATGGCCTCCGAGCTGACCGGCCGCTTCTCCAGCGCCTTGGTCATGCCGCTGGAGAGCTTGTGCTCATCGAATGGCTCGCGGCTGCCGTCGCTTTTGACGACTCGCGGCATGAGCAGCTCCGCGGTCTCAAAGGTCGTGAAGCGCTCGCCGCAGCTCAGGCACTCGCGCCGACGGCGGATCTGACGGCCATCGGCCGTCAGCCGCGAGTCGGTCACTTTAGTTTCGATGTGTTCGCAGAAGGGACAATGCACCGACTGCCCCGCACCCGTTCAGTCGCCGTAGACGGGGAATCGCCGGCACAGCTCCGCGACTTCATCGCGCACGCGCGCTACCACGGCGTCCGAGCCGTTCGCATCGAGCACATCGGCAATCCAGTTGGCCACCTGCGTGATCTCGGCCTCGCGAAAACCGCGCGTGGTCGAAGCCGGGGTGCCCAGCCGCAGACCGCTCGCGATCATCGGCGGACGCGGATCGTTCGGTACGGCGTTCTTGTTGACCGTGATGTGGGCGCGGCCCAGCGCCGCATCGGCATCCTTGCCCGTGATCTCCCGGCCCACCAGGCTGAGCAGAAACAGGTGATTGTCGGTGCCGCCGGAAACGATATTGAAGCCGCGCTTCACGAGCTCCGCTGCCATCGCGCGCGCATTGGCCAGCACCTGTCCCTGGTATTGCTTGAACTCGGGCTGCAGCGCCTCGAGCAGCGCCACGGCCTTGGCGGCGATGACGTGCATCAGCGGTCCGCCCTGCGTGCCGGGGAACACCATCGAATTAAGCTTTTTGGTGATGGCGTCATTGGCGCGCGCCAGGATCAGGCCGCCGCGCGGTCCACGCAGCGTCTTGTGCGTGGTCGTGGTCACGACATCGGCAAAAGGCAGCGGGCTCGGATAGTGACCGGTGGCGACCAGCCCCGCCACATGCGCCATATCGACGAACAGCAGCGCCCCGACACTATCGGCAATGGCGCGGAACCGCGCCCAGTCCAGCACCCGCGAATAGGCCGAGAATCCGGCCACGATCATCTTCGGGCGATGCTCGCGCGCCAGCGACTCGATCTGTTCATAGTCGACCAGCCCGGTATCCGGGTGCACGCCATACTGATGTGCCTTGAACAGCTTGCCGGAGAAATTGACCTTGGCGCCATGCGTAAGGTGGCCGCCATGATCCAGGCTCATGCCGACAATCGTATCTCCGGGTGACAGCAGCGCCAGGTACACCGCCGCGTTCGCCTGCGAGCCCGAATGCGGCTGCACATTGGCGAAGTCGGCCGAGAACAGCTGCTTGGCGCGATCGATGGCCAGCTGCTCGGCAATATCGACGAATTCGCAGCCGCCGTAGTAGCGCCTCCCCGGATAGCCTTCCGCGTACTTATTGGTGAGTACCGAACCCTGCGCCTCGAGCACCCGCGGGCTGGTGTAGTTCTCGGAAGCGATCAGCTCGATATGGGCTTCCTGACGCGCGCGCTCGCCATCGAGCGCCCGTTGCAACTCCGGGTCGAAATCCTTGATGCGCATTCGGCTCGAAAACATGCGGGGGCTGCCTCTCCTGGCGGAATGGTGTCTGGAAGGGCCGCAATTGTAACCGATCGAGCCCGCTTAAGCCGGCACAGGTCCCCGCAGCAGCCCCTCCACCACATCGTTCCAGGCACGGGCGAGATTGCCGCGATCGTAGCCGCCGCCGCCGAGCCCCAGGACCCGGCCGTGCCCCAGGCGATCGGCCAGGGCGCACAGGTCGGCCGCGGCACGCGCGTGGCAGGCCGTGGTGAGTTGCAGGTGCGTGATCGGATCGCCCGCAATGCTGTCGGCCCCGCACTGCAGGATGAAGAACTCCGGCTCGAAACGCGCGACGTGCGCGAGCATCTGCGGCCAGACGATCGCGAACTCCGCATCCCCCGCGCCGGCCGGCAACGGCACGTTGAGCTTGGTGCCGGCGGCTTCGCCCTTGCCGATCTCGCTGTCATCGCCGGTGCCGGGATAGAGGCTGCGCCCGCTCTCGTGAAGATCCGCGAAGATTACGCCCGGATTGTCCTCGAATCCGTAGAAGACACCATCGCCGTGATGCGCATCGATGTCGACGTAGGCCACGCGCGCCATCCCGCGTCCGCGCAGCAGCTGCTCGATGACCACGCCGCAATCGTTGAACACACAGAACCCGGCGGCGCGCCGGCGCGAGGCGTGGTGCAGCCCGCCGATGGGCACGAAGGCCCGGCGGTGGCTGCCATCGAGAATCCACTCGGTGGCGGTCAGGCTGGCGCCGACCACGCAGGCGGCCGCCTCGAACACGCCGCGAAACGCGGGCGTATCGCCGCCGTCCAGCATGCCGGTGCCGGCCTGTGAGCGCTCCATGACAAACTGGACGTGCTCGGGGGTGTGAAACAGCTGCAGCTCGGCCACCTGCGCATCGCGCGGTTCGAGCACGCGCACCCGCGAGTCGAGCCCGCGCTGCTGGAATTCCCGCAGGAATGCGCCGTGCCGATCGGCACCAAAAGGATGGCCGTCGCCAAAGCCGTAGCGAGCCAGCCGCTCGCCGAGCACTACTGCAACCTCAGAGTCTTTGGCGTTCAACGCTGCACTTTGAGCTTGAGTTTGGGGCAACCGGACCGGACCCAAAGATAGCACACGGCAGTAGCACGGTAGCGGCGCATTCATCGATAATGCGCGCCCCCCGTTGCTGCTGAGGACCCGCTGCGCATGGCGCAATACATCTACACCATGAGTCGCGTGTCCAAGGTGGTGCCGCCCAAGCGCACCATCCTGCGCGACATCAGCCTGTCATTTTTTCCGGGCGCCAAGATCGGGGTGTTGGGTTTGAACGGCTCGGGAAAATCCTCGCTGCTGCGAATCATGGCGGGCGTGGACAGCAACATCGACGGTGAGGCGCGGCCGCAGCCCGGCATCCGCGTCGGCTTTCTGCCGCAGGAACCCGAGCTCAATCCTGATCACGACGTGCGTACCGTCGTCATGGAAGGCATCGGCGGGACCTATGCGCAGCTGGAGCGGTTCAATCGCATCAGCGAAGCCTTTGCCGAGCCCATGGACGATGAGCAGATGAACAAGCTGCTGGAGGAACAGGCCCGGCTGCAGGATGCCATCGACGCCGCGGGCGGCTGGGAACTGGAGCGTAAGCTCGAGATCGCGGCCGACGCGCTGCGGCTGCCGGCGTGGGAATCGAAGATTGCGCAACTATCGGGCGGAGAGAAGCGCCGTGTCGCACTGTGCCGGCTGCTGCTGTCGCAGCCGGACATGCTGCTGCTCGATGAGCCGACCAACCATCTGGACGCGGAATCGGTGGCCTGGCTCGAGCGCTACCTCGAGGAGTATCCGAGTACCGTGGTGGCGGTGACGCACGACCGCTACTTTCTCGACAACGTGGCCAAGTGGATTCTCGAGCTCGATCGCGGTCACGGCATTCCGTGGCAGGGCAACTACTCCTCCTGGCTGGAGCAAAAGGAAAAGCGCCTCGCGCTCGAGGAGCGCGAACAGCAGGCGTTGCGCAAGACGCTGGCGCGCGAGCTCGAATGGGTGCGCACCAACCCCAAGGCCCGCCACGCCAAGAGCAAGGCGCGACTGGCGCGCTACGAGGAACTCGCCTCCAAGGAGTTCCAGGAGCGCAACGAAACCAATGAAATCTATATTCCGCCCGGACCGCGCCTGGGCGAGCTCGTCATCGAAGTCGCAGGCCTCTCCAAGGGCTATGGCGAGCGGCTGCTCATGGACAACGTCAACTTCAAGCTGCCCCCTGGCGGCATCGTCGGCATCATCGGTCCCAACGGCGCCGGCAAGACCACCCTGTTCCGCCTGCTGACCGGTTCGGAAAAACCCGACGCGGGGACGATTCGAATGGGCCCCACTGTCAAACTGGCCTACGTCGATCAATCGCGTCAGAGCCTCGATGACAAGAAGACCGTGTGGGAGGAAATCTCGGGCGGCCAGGACATCATCCGCGTCGAGGGCTATGAGACACCATCCCGCGGCTACGTCGGCCGTTTCAACTTCAAGGGCAGTCAGCAGCAGCAGTTCATCGGCGATCTGTCCGGAGGCGAACGCAATCGCGTGCACCTCGCCAAGGTGCTGCGCGCGGGCGGCAACGTGCTGCTGCTCGATGAGCCCACCAACGACCTGGACATCGAGACGCTGCGCGCACTCGAGGATGCGCTGCTGAATTTTCCGGGCTGCGCGGTCGTGATCTCGCACGATCGCTGGTTCCTGGATCGCATCGCCTCGCACATTCTCGCCTTCGAGGGCAACTCGGAAGTGGTCTGGTTCGAGGGCAACTACCAGGACTACGTCGAAGACCTGCGCCGGCGCCGTGGCGATGACGCGGCCCAGCCGCACCGTCTCAAATACCGCAAACTCACGCGCTGAGACTCACGCGCTGAGACTCACGCGCTGAGACTCACGCGCTGAGACTAACGCGCTGAACGCGCCGAGCGCGCCCGCGGGCGGATTATGTCAATCCCGACTGCACATGCCGGAGCAGCCGCGTTGGGCTACACTCGGGCGCGACAGCCCCACTTAATAAGAACCATGTCGATTTACATCGATACCAACGATCGGCTGCACGACGAACAGGCGGCTAGTCTCGCGCTGACCTGTCCACATTGCTCGGTGTTCGCGCATATCACGCCGATGGCCGTGCCGCGGTTCGACGAGCTGTCGGCCAGCCGTCCCAAACAGATCGGGATCATTTATCGCTGCGACGCCTGCTACTGCCCGATCTTCATGCGGGCGCACGCGCGCAACTATGGCCTCGAGCGCATCGAGCTGTCCTCGCAATTGGTCGAAGTCGAACGGCCGACAGAGAAGTTCAACTATTCCGATCTGCCGCCGGAGATCGAACCTTTGTTCAACGAGACGCTGCAGTGTTACTCAGCCGGCGTCTTCAATGCTTTTGCCTCGATGTGCCGCCGCACCATGCAGGCGGTATTCGCGGATCTGGGGGAATCGGGAAAACTGCGCGTGTTCGACGAACTCAACACCGTGCGCGACATGGCCGAGATGGACGCGGCACTGTTCACGCCCATCAAGCGCGTGCTGTTCGGCACCGATGCCGACCCCGCGCCGAGCCTGCCGCAGATCGATGAGGACCAGGCCGCGCTGTTGCTCGAGGTGATCAAGGATCTGCTCTACCAGTGCTATGTGCGCAAGGCGCGCCTGCAGCAGGCGCTGGTGGTGCGTACGCGCCCGAGCGCGCATCCCATCGGCAGCTAGCCCGCGCGGCTAGCCGATCCAGACGCGCGCGTTGCGGAACAGGCGCATCCAGCCGCTGTCCTCGCCCGCCCCGTGCGGATGCCAGGAGTTCTGCGCCGTGCGAAATACCCGTTCCGGATGCGGCATGGTCACCGTCACGCGGCCATCCGCTGTCGTGAGCGCGGCGATGGCGTGCTCGGCGCCATTGGGGTTGGCCGGATAGCGCCGGGCCGCCTCGCCGCGATTATCGATGAACCGCAACGACACCAGCCCGTGCCTGAGGCAATGCTGCAGATCGGCCTCGCTGTCGAACTGCGCGCGGCCCTCCCCGTGCGCCACCGCTGCGGGGAGGCGCGAGCCGCGCATGCCTGCGAGCAGCAACGAGGGCGAGTCCAGGATCTCCACCAGGCTGGTACGACCTTCAAACTGCTCGGAGCGATTGCGCTGGAAGCGCGGCCAATGCTGCGCGCCGGGGATCAGCTCTTTGAGCACCGCGAACATCTGGCAGCCATTGCAGACCCCGAGCGAGAAGGTGTCGGGCCGATTGAAGAAACGCTCGAAATCCAGCCGCGTACGCTCGTGGAACAGGATCGAACGCGCCCAGCCGCGGCCCGCGCCGAGCACATCGCCGTAGGAAAACCCGCCACAGGCGATGAGCCCGCGGAAGCCGGAGAGGTCGCGCATACCACCGAGCAGATCCGACATGTGCACGTCATGGGCCTCGAAGCCCGCGCGATCGAGCACCGCGGCCATTTCGTAGTGGCTGTTGACTCCCTGCTCGCGCAGCACCGCTACCCGTGGACGCGCGCCGCGGCCGATCATCGGCGCCGCCACATCCTCGCCGGGATCGAAAGTCAGACGCTGCGAGAGTCCCGGATCCTCCTCATCGAGCATGGCCGCGAATTCCTCGTCGGCGCAGTCCGGATCGTCGCGCAGGCGGCGCATCTGCCAGGAGGTTTCCGACCAGGCACGCCGCAAATCCTGCCAGGACTCATCGAGCGCGATGTCGCCGACACGGATGCGCACGCGCCGCGCCGTCAGCGGCGCGCCGATGATGCGGGCGCAGTCGGCCAGTCCATGGGCGGCAAAGCGCGCCAGCACCGCCGCGCAATCGGCCTGCCGCACTTGCAGCACCGCGCCCGGCTCCTCGGCAAACAACTGCGCCACGGCCGAATCGCCCGGAGTGCCCGGGCTTCCAAGCTGCACATCGAGTCCGCAGTGGCCGGCGAACGCCATCTCAATAAGTGTCACGATCAAACCGCCATCCGAGCGGTCGTGATAGGCCAGCACCAGATCCTCGGCCCGCAACTGTGTGAGCACAGCCGCGAAGGCGCGCAGCAGTTCCGGGTCGTCCATGTCGGCCGCAGCGCCCCCGACAGCGCCATACACCTGCGCCAGCGCGCTCATGCCCAGCCGATGGCGTCCGCGCGCCAGGTCGATCAGCAGCAGCGAGCTGTCGCCGCGATCCAGTTGCAGCACCGGCACCCAGGTGCGCCGCACGTTCTGCACCGGCGCGAAAGCCGAGACAATCAGCGACACCGGCGCGATGACGGATTTCTCCTGGCCCTGCTCCCGCCATGCCGTGCGCATCGACAGCGAGTCCTTGCCCACCGGGATCGCAAGACCAAGACGCGGACAGAATTCCTCACCCACCACGCGCACCGCCTCGTAAAGCGCCGCATCCTCGCCGTCGACCCCGCAGGCGGCCATCCAGTTGGCAGACAGCCGCACATCGCTCAAATCGGCGATATCGGCCGCCAGGATATTGGTGATGGCTTCGGTAACGGCCAGCCTCGCCGCAGCCGCCGCGTCCAGCAGCGCCACCGGGGTGCGCTCACCCACCGCCATCGCCTCACCGCGCAGATGCCGATAGTCGGCCAGGGTGACGGCCGCATCGGCCACTGCGACCTGCCAGGGGCCGACCAGTTGATCGCGGCTGATCTGCCCGCCGACGCTGCGATCGCCGATGGTGATCAGGAAGGTCTTGTCGGCCACGGCCGGCAGGCGCAGCACGCGATAGAGCGCCTCGCGCACATCGACCTCGCCGCAATCGATGGCGCCCCAGTCACGGTGTCGGCTGCGGACGTCGCGGCGCATCTGCGGCGGCTTGCCGAGCAGCGCATCGATCGGCATGTGCACCGGTTCGTTGCCGCATTTTGAATCGCGGACGATCAGCTCGCCGTCGTCGGTAATCTGTCCGATTACCGCGAAAGGACAGCGTTCGCGCTGCGCGATGGCGCTGAATCGCTGCAGTCCGCTCGGCGTCAGAGTCAGGACAAAACGCTCCTGCGCCTCGTTGCACCACAGCTCCAGTGGCGACATGCCAGGTTCGGCACTGGGCACCGCGCGCAGGTCGATGCGGGCACCGCGGTGGCTGTGGGCGACCGCCTCGGGCACGGCATTGGACAGCCCTCCGGCGCCCACGTCGTGAATGAGCTCGATGGGATTGAACTCGCCCAGCGCCCAGCACCGATCGATGACTTCCTGCGCGCGCCGCTGCATCTCGGCATTGGCGCGTTGCACCGAGGCGAAATCGAGTTCGGCGCTCGAGCTGCCGCTGCCCACCGATGACGCCGCGCCGCCACCCAGTCCGATCAGCATGGCAGGTCCGCCGAGCACCACCAGCGGCGCGCCGACCGACACCTCGCTTTTCTCCACATGGCCGCGGCGCACATTGCCGAGTCCGCCGGCGAGCATGATGGGCTTGTGATAGCCGCGCACGCTGTCCGCGGCATCGCCGGGCAACGCCAGTTCCAGCGTCCGAAAGAAACCGCAGATCCCCGGCCGCCCGAACTCGTTGTTGAAGGCGGCGGCCCCGATCGGACCTTCGAGCATGATCTCCAGCGCCGAGGCGATGCGCGCGGGCTTGCCGATGCCGCGCTCCCAGGGCCGCTCGAAACCCGGAATGCGCAGATGCGAGACTGCAAAGCCGGTGAGGCCGGCCTTTGGCTTGGCCCCGCGGCCCGTGGCCGCCTCATCCCGGATCTCCCCGCCCGACCCGGTGGCAGCGCCCGGGAATGGTGAAATCGCAGTCGGATGGTTATGGGTTTCGACCTTCATGAGAATGTCGATCCACTCATCGCTGCCGCGATAGATGCCGCTGTCCGGATCGGGGAACCAGCGTGTACCCTGGTTGCCGACCATCACGGCCGCATTGTCCCGATAGGCCGACAGCACGCCCGCCGGCGCGTGCGCATGCGTGTTGCGGATCATGTCGAACAGCGATTTTTGGCGCTCCACGCCGTCGATGATGAATTTGGCGTTGAATATCTTGTGACGGCAATGTTCGGAATTGGCCTGCGCGAACATCATGAGTTCGACATCGCTGGGGTCTCGCCCCAGCCGGGTGAAGGTCGTGAACAGGTAGTCGATCTCATCGGCGCTGAGCGCCAGGCCCAGTTCCCGATTGGCATCGTTGAGCGCGCCAGGGCCTGCGCGCAGCGACACCGTGCGCAGTGGCCGCGCTGTCTCCGGCACGAACAGCCGCGCTGCATCCGAGGCATGGTCGAACACCGCTTCGGTCATGCGGTCATGCAGCAGCGCTGCCAGGCCGGCACGCCGTTCGGGCGTTACCGGCGTACTGACGATGAGCCGATAGAGGGTGCCGCGCTCGATGCGCAACACGTCCGCAAGGCCGCAGACGCAGGCTATATCCGTGGCCTTGCTCGACCACGGCGAGATCGTACCCGGGCGCGGCACCACCAGCTGTTGCCACTCGCCGCGCAGGTCCCCCGCGGCCGGCATCATCGCCGCGGCGCCGCCGTCATCGAGCAACTGCCCCAGGCGCCCAAGTTCCTGCGCGTCCAGCTCGCGCTGGCACTGCACAAAGTGCAGGTACTGCGCGCTGACGGCCGTGACGCCCGGCTCGCAGGCCTTCAGGCGCGCCAGCAGTCGTTCGATTCGAAAATGGGACAGCGCCTGGGAACCAGGAAGCGTCAGCATCAAGTTTTCTTTGACCCCGGATCGCCTGCCGAGGGCGGCAGCAGCGGCATCGGAAACTGCGCCACATTGCTGCCCTCGAGCGGCAGGATCTTGGCCACCCCCTGCTTGCGCACCTCATCGATGCGGACCACCGACTGCAGTGGCAGGTAGCTGCGCGTGACGCCCGAGAATTCCGCCTTTAACCGCTCTTCGGTGGGATCGACCACCACCGAGGAGCGTTCACCGAACACGAGTTCCTCGATCTCGACGAAGCCGAACAGGGAGCCGTGGCTGATCTTGCGGGCGTAGACCTCGTAAACCTTACCCTGGTTCACGAAGATAACCTTATAGATGTGATTAGATGCCATGGTCTGTGGGTGCCTCTGCCGCAGTATTATATGTCCGGGTAGACCATGTGTGGGTTGCCAAGATGGCCCTGAAGCTCACAGTTCTCAGCGAGCAGCACGCATCCCTCGGATCGCGCGAGTGTATCGTCATCGGAGTGGGCGGCGGGACCATCGGCCGCGCGCATGACAACGACTGGGTGCTGCCCGACCCGAATCGCTATCTCTCGGCGCATCACGCGCGGGTGAAATTTCGCGACGGCGCCTATCATCTCATTGATACCAGTTCCAACGGCATATTCATCAACGATCGCCCCGAGGCGCTGGGCCGGCGCAGCAGCTACGTGCTGCAGGATGGTGACCTGTTGCGGCTGGGCTCATACCAGATTGCCGTGGCCATCGATGAGGAAGGCACCCAATCCTCCGAGGCGAGCGCGGTCTTCCCGGTCAAAGCGGCAGCTGGCGGCGCTTCGTCCACGGGCTCGCGCTCCGATATAGGCGCCGATTTCAGCATGGGCGACCTGTTGCGCCCCGACACCAGCCCGAGCGGCAACCTCAGGCCGCTCACCGAGGATCCGGCGCTGCTGGCATTTGACCAGAGCGAGCGCCTGCGTACGCCGGCACGCGCTCAAGCCACAGGTTCGGTGCGCACCGAGCGCATCGAGCGCGCCGTCGATACCGCCGCCGCCGTTGAAGGCTTCTGCCGCGGGGCCGGCATCGATGCCAGCGCATTTGCGCCCGATGCGCAGGCACGACTGCTGTACCTGACCGGCCTCATGCTGCGGGAGGCGCTTGTCGGACTCAAGGGGCTGGCGCTCGCACAGCGCGACATGCGCGATCAGCAGCAGATCGAAGTCGGTCGCGAGGATCCCCAGCGGATCGGACTGACCGGCCTGCCGGTGGAGGATCTGCTGCTGCGTCTGCTGCAGGGACACGACTCGCACAAACTCGATGCCGTGCAATGGCTGCGCGAGACGCTCGCAAGCACGCGCCGGCACGATCAGGCCGCCGCGCGCGCGATGCGCGCCGCGCTGCTCGAATTCCTGGCGCGGCTCGATCCCAAAACGCTGGCGCCTGCCGCCGCGCAGGCTGCCACCGGCGAGGCCGCGATGGCCGCGCTGCGCGAACGATTTGTGAGCATCACGGAGAGCGGCGCGGGCGACTTGCCGCACCTGTTCAGCGAAGCCTTCGGGCGAGTGTTCGCCGCCGAGTTCAAGAGCGGCGGCTGACGTTTGACACGCGCCTAATGCGCGGCACTGTCCACGCGTACCGTGGCACCGGCAAGCAGTGAATCGGCCGGATTGATAATGACGCGCTCGTCCTCCGAGACACCACTGAGGATTTCGATCTCGCTGCCGAAGTCCCGTCCGACGCGCACCGTGTTGAGGTGCACCTGATTGTTGCCATCGACGGTGGCCACGTGCAGCCCATCGGCACGAAACAGCAGCGTGTTGGAAGGCAGCCGCAGACTGGACATGCCGGCCGGCATCGCCAGGTGCACCTGCGCAAACGAGCCTGACAGCAGTTCACCTTTGGCATTGTCGGCCTCGAGCTCGGTCAGCAAGGTACGGGTCGTGGCATCGATCGAACGCGCCGTGCTGACGATCCTGGCCGGGAAGCGCCGATCGGGACGTTCCGGAAAAATGAGCTCCGCGGTTGCTCCCGGCTCGATCAGGGTGACATACACCTGCGGCACCTGCACATAGACGCGCAGCTTGCTGGTGGCAGTCAGGTGGAAAAGTTCCTGGCCGCTGGTGTTTCCCTGGTTGATCAGCGATCCCACATCCACGCGGCGCGCGGTCACGACGCCGTCGAAGGGTGCGGTGATTCGATTGAAGGCTTCGAGCTGTGCCAGGCGCTGCAGGTTCTGGCGCGCGGATTCGACCTGGGCGGTCTTCGCATCGGCATCGCCCTGGGCGTTGTCCACATCCTGCGCGGCGACCAGCCCGGTCTTGCGCAGTTCCTGATAGCGCGCAGCAGTGGTTTGCGCCAGGTGGTTATTGGCCTCCGCGGTAGCCAGGTCCGCCTTGGCCTGCCGGTACTGCGCATCGACCTCCGGTGTCTCGATTTCCGCGAGCAGCTCCCCGGCCTTGACGGGCTTGCCGATGTCCGCGTACCAGTGCTTAAGATAGCCGCTGGTGCGCGCATAGATCGGCGCGTCGGTGTGCGGCTGCACATCCCCGGGCAGCACCAGCTCGTTGTCGCCCTCGCTGCGATGCGCCTTGACCACGTTCACGATCTGCTCGGCGGCCGCGGCCGTACCGCGCGCCAGTGCGTTGCGTGCCTGCAGTCGCGTGAAGATGCCCCAGGCCGCCACGATAAGGGCGATGATGAGCACATACAGCGCCAACCGCTTCAGGCGCCGCGTCTGATCGGCATGTTCCGGCGGGACGCTCATGCCGGCGCCGCCTCTGGCGCACCCGGGTGCGCGCCCTGCGTGAATCGCGCGTGAATGACCGAGAACACTACCGGCACGAACAGCAGCGTCGCGAAGGTGGCGAACAGCAAGCCGCCGATGACGGCGCGGCCCAACGGGGCGTTCTGCTCGCCGCCCTCTCCGAGTCCGAGCGACATCGGCAACATGCCGATGATCATTGCCAGTGCCGTCATGAGCACCGGCCGGAAACGCACGAATCCCGCCTCGAGCGCGGCCGCTGCGGCGCTGAGCCCCTGATCCATGCGCTCGCGCGCGAAGCTGACGACCAGGATGCTATTGGCCGTGGCGACGCCCATGCACATGATGGCGCCGATCAAGGCCGGCACACTGATGGTCGTATGCGTCACGAATAACATCCAGACCATGCCGGCCAACGCTGCGGGCAGCGCGCTGATGATGATGAGCGGATCGAGCCAGCTCTGGAAATTGACAACGATCAGCAGGTAGATGAGCAGGATCGCACCGATCATGCCGAAGCCCAGACCGTTGAAGGATGTCCGCATGGTCTCGGTCTGTCCGCGTACTTTCAGATCGCTGCCGCGTGGCAGTTCGTGGCGCACGGCATCGACCTGCGCGTGCACGGCATCACCCACCGTACCCAGATCGGTGCCATCGACCGAGCCGTAGATGTCGATGACCGGGATCGCATTGTAGTGGCTGACCACGCCCTGGCCGACACCCCGATCGATGGTGGCAAGATTCGCCAGCAGCTGCTGCTGGCCGCCGGTGCCCTTGGTCACCGGCGTCACCGCCAAATCCTGAAGGGATGTCAGTCGGTATTGCGGCGCCTGGGTCGCAACGCTGTATTCGATGCCGGTCTTGGGATCGACCCAGAACGAGGGCGCGGTCTGCTGGCTGCCCGACAGCGAGATCAGCAGGTTGGTAGCCACATCCTGTTGCGTGAAGCCGAGCTGCGCGGCATTCACACGATCGACCGCGACATGCACCTCCGGATAATCAAAGGCCTGCTGGATGCGAAGATCCACCGCGCCGGGAATTTTGCGCAGTTTCGCCAGCAGCGCATTGGCGAAATTGCGATTGTCGGCAAGGTTGAAGCCCACCACCTGCACGTCGAACGGCGATGGCAGCCCAAAGTTCAGGATCTGGCTGACGATGTCCGATGACAGGAAAGAAAAGGTGGTAGATGGAAACTCATCGTGCAGCCGCGCACGCAGCAGCCGTACGTAACCGACGGTCGGATGGTGATGCTCCGCGTGCAGCGAAATCATGATGTCGGCATCGCCGGGTCCGATCGGCGCCGAGGTGCTGTAGGAAAGATTGATCCCGCTGTAGGGGACGCCGATGTTATCGACCAGTGTGTCGAGTTCGCCGGCGGGAATGGTCTTGCGGATCCGATCCTCGACCTGGTCCACCAGCATCGCGGTCTGCTCGATGCGGGTACCGCTGCGGGCGCGAAGATGCAGGCGCACCTGGCCGGCATCGACCGAGGGGAAGAAGTCTCGCCCCAGCCACGGCAGCAGCAGAAATGCCGTGGAGCCGATGACCATGAAGGCGACGATGAACGCGAAGCCGTGATGCAGTCCCGCGGCCAGCATGTCGCGGTAGTTACTGCGCAGGATGGCAAAGCGACGTTCGAAGCCGCGCTGGAAACGTCCGGCCAGCCCATGCGGTTCTTCGGGGTGTTCGGAGTGCCGCTGCAGCCAGTACTTGGCCAGCGTCGGCACCAGCGTTCGCGATAGCAGGTAGGAGGCCAGCATGGCAAACACCACCGCTTCGGCCAGCGGCACGAACAGGAACTTCGACACGCCGGTCAGAAGGAACATCGGCACGAATACCACGCAGATGCACAAGGTCGAGACCAGGGCCGGCACCGCGATCTGGTGCGCGCCGTCGAGGATTGCAGGCTCGACGTCCTTACCCTGCTCGAGGTGCCAGTTGATATTCTCGATGGCCACGGTCGCATCGTCCACCAGGATGCCGACCGCGAGGGCCAGGCCGCCCAGTGTCATCAGGTTGATGGTCTCGCCGATCGCCGAGAGGCAGATGATCGAGGCCAGCACCGAGAGCGGAATCGAGATGGTGATGATCAGCGTGCTGCGCCATGATCCCAGGAACAGCAGGATCATCACTCCGGTCAGCGCCGCGGCAATCACGCCTTCGCGAACCACGCCACTGATCGCTCCGCGCACGAAAATCGACTGATCCGAAGTCGCATCGATCTTCAGGGCCTCCGGCACCTGTGCGCGGATGGCCGGCAGCAGCCGCCTGATGCTGTCGACGATTTCCAGTGTCGAGGCGCTGCCAGTCTTGAGCACCGACATCAGCACCGCATGCCGGCCATCGAGCCGGACCAGGTTGGTTTGCGGACTGTTGCCATCATGCACATTGGCCACGTCGCGCACGAACACCACGGTGCCGTTGACGTCGCGGATCGGTATGTCGTTGAGCTCGGAGGCCTTCAGCGGGCTGGAGTTGAGCTTGACGTTGTATTCGATATCGCCGATTTTTTCCGTTCCGGCCGGAATAATCAGGTTCTGCGAGCCGATGGCGTTGCTGACGTCGGCGGCGCCGAGACCCTTGGCGCGCAGAGCCTCCGGATCGATGTCGACCGTGATCTGCCGCTGCTTGCCGCCGTAGGGATAGGGCAGCGACGCACCCGCGACGGTCGTCAGGCCCGGACGTACGATGGTGTTGGCCATGTCGAAGATCTGCGACTCCGACAGCGTGGCGCTGGACAGCGCCAGCTGCAGGATCGGCACAGTCGAGGCGTTGTAGGCCAGGATGAACGGCGGCGTCGTGCCCGGCGGCGCCTGACGCAGCAGCGTCTGCGACACCGCCGTGATCTGGGCGTACGCCATCTCCTCGTTGACGTTGGGCTGGAAGAAGTACTTGACGATCGATATGCCGGACAGCGATTGCGATTCGGAGTGCTCGACATCGTTGACCGTGGTCTGCGCGTAGCGCTCGGCATTGGCGACGATGCGATTGGCCAGGTCCTCGGGCGGCAGCCCGGTGTAGGACCAGTTCGCGCTGATGACCGGGATGTTGATGTTTGGAAAAATGTCGGTCGGCGTGCGCAGGATGCTGAACACACCGAACAGTACGATCAGCATCGCCAGGACGATAAAGGTGTAGGGGCGCCGCAGCGCCAGCCTGACGATCCACATCCGAACATTATGCCGCGAACGCCGCTCTGAAAGCAGCCCGGCGGCGCTCGTCGATCAGCTGCGATCACCTGCGATCAACTGCGATCAGCTTGCCGCGGCGCGCTTGGTTGCCTTGCCGTCGTCGTCGGCGGCACCTTGCTTGCGCTCTTCTTCGGGCGTAACGATGCCGGTGCGCAGCATCGGCATGGTCTCATCGGCGGGCACCGCGCGGCTGTAGAAGAAGCCCTGGCCCTGCGCCTGCGCACTGGCCTGCACCAGCAGCTTGCGCTGCGTGTCGGTTTCCACGCCCTCGGCCACCACGTTGATTCCCAGCTCCCCGGCAAGGCTCAGGATGGCCCGCACCATCGCGACCCCGCCGGGCTCGGCATCGGCCGCGGCGATCATGCCGCGCGCGATCTTCAGGCGGCTGACGCGATAGGTGCGCAGATAGTCAAGCGAGGAATACTGCGAGCCGAAATTATCGATGGCGATGCCGACGCCCACGCGACGCAACTGATCGAGCACATTGCTCTGCGCCAGCGTCGAGCGCGCCAGCACGAACTCGGTCACGTCGATCTCGACATCGCCGGGCTTCAGGCCCCAGCGCGTGATGCTGTCCATCACGTCGCGCACGAACTCGCGTCCCATCTTGATCTGCGCCAGCGCGACGTTGATCGCGACCACCGGCACCTGCATGCCCGCCGCGCGCCACAGCGACATCTGGCGGCAGGCGGTATCCATGGCCCAGCGGCCCAGTTGCGGCATGAGACTGTACTTCTCCGCGATCGGCAGGAAATCCTCCGGCAGCAGCAGACCGCGGGTCGGATGATTCCAGCGCAACAGTCCCTCCATGCCGACGATCTTGCCGCTCGCCAGCTCGACCTGCGGCTGGTAGCGCATTTCCAGTTCATGGCGCGCCAGCGCATTGCGCAGATCCTCGGCCAGCATCATGTGCGCCCGCACTTCATGGTCGATTTCGTCGGAATGGAAGCGGTATTGTCCCCGGCCCGCATGCTTGGCGCGATACAACGCCTGATCGGCCTGCATCAGCAGCGCATCGGGACTGCCGACACTGCCCTCGTAGAGCGATATGCCGATGCTGACGCCGATGCGCACGTCGTTGCCATCGAAGGCGTAGGGAGCCGAGACCACCTCGATGAGCTTCTCGGCCAGCGTGCCGGCGGCAGCGGAGTCGTCGATGCCGCTCTGGACGATGGCGAATTCGTCGCCGCCAAGCCGCGCCACCAGATCGATTTCGCGCGTCACATCGCGCAGACGCCGCGCCACTTCCTGCAGCAGACGGTCGCCCGCGTGATGACCCAGGGTGTCGTTGACTTCCTTGAAGCGGTCCAGGTCCAGGTACAGCACCGCGAATGCCCGCGAGCCGCGCTGCGCGGTCGCGAAAGCCTGGCGCAGGTGGTCGCTGAAAGTCATGCGATTGGCAAGACCCGTGAGCACATCGGTGCGGGCCAGATTCGCGATCCGTGCCTCGGCCGCCTTGCGCTCGCTGATGTCGATCAGGATGCCTTCGATTTCAAGCAACCGGTTGGCCTCATCGCGAACCGGTGTGTAGCAGTTCTCGAACCAGCGCACGGTGCCGTCGCTGGTCAGCAGCCGCAACTCCATGCTCGAGGCAGGCGCATTCCACTGCAGCAGATGCTCCATGGCCAGATTGTGGCGCGCCCGATCATCCGGGTGGATCAGTGAGCGATATAGCGACGGGTTCGCGATCAATTGCTCCTGGGGGTAGCCGGTGCGGTCGATATTCTTCGACACGTAGATCATCGGCAGCGCTGCCTCGCCGCGCAGCCGATAGAGAATCGTGGGACTCTTCTGGATGATCAGATCCGCGCGTGCCAGCTCCGCCAGGTAGCGCTCGCGCATGATCGCGGTGCCGATCAGGTCGGCCAGCAGCCGCAGCACATCGACCTCGGCACTGGTCCAGAGGCGTTCGCGCCCGCACACATCGAGGCCGATATGCCCCCAGTAGCGGGCACCCACCATGATCGGAACCAGCAGCACCGACTGCGCCTGCAGTCGCACGAACAGATCCTTGACTCCGCCGCGCGCTGCAGAGAGTTGGCCATCGACCGCGACACCGCGTTTCAGCGGCGCCATCCAGGCCGCCACATCCGGATCCGGCGCCAGCGAGGTGGTGTGCGCAATCTGCGCGATCCGCAAAGGCGTCGCAGGTCCATGCCAGAAATTGCGCAGCAACATCCGCGGCAACGGCGCCTCCGCGGTTTCGCCGAATACTTCCATGAGCAGCATGCGATCGGCCTCGAGCGCCTGCGCAATGATCGCCAGTGAACTGGTAATGGCTGGGCGCAGTTCGGATGCGGTGCCGATCTGCGCCGCGCAGCCCGTGACGGCCTGCAGCAATCGCTCGCGCTGCTGCGCCTGCTGGCGGAATCGTTCGCGCGTGATGGCCGAGCCGACCATCTGAGCCAGCGTCGAGAGCAGCTTGACGTCGTCCGCTTCCCACTCGCGCTGGCGCTGGCGATCGTCGAAGCCGATGAGCCCCCAGTGGCGCCCTTCTATGAGGATCGGAACCATCAGCGATGTCACGACGGCCAGTTGGTCCAGGTAGGCGCGTACGGCCCCGCCGGCCCTGTGCTGCTGCGTGATGACCGGTGCGCCCCGAGTCAGGGGCAGCATCCATTCGGCAATCTCAGGCAGGTCGGTCCGCGGAAGGGGCGTCGTGCTCGCGGTCGCCCGGCGGGCCCCCTCGCCGGCGGTCCAGTCGAACAGCAGCGCGTGCGAAGGGCGATTCTCGCCCGCAGGCAAAGTCTCGAGGATGTAAGCGCGGTCGTACTGCAGCGCGCGCGCCAGCGAGGCAAAGAACTCCGGCAATGCCTGCTGCACCGAAGGCGCGGCACTCAGACTCACGACATTGGCCGTTGCCGTGTCCACCAGCAGTCGGGAACAGCGCGACGTGTCGCGATCTTCCGCGACCTTACCGGTCGTGCGTGCCGCGTCGCTTTGAGGCATACAAGCCTATCCTAGCCAGATCGTGCGGCCCGCGCGGAGCGGCCTTGCCGCAACGCGCCGGGGCTTTCAGTTTGCAATTTGTGCAATTTAGAGCTGCAGCACCGAGTTGGATAGGACATAAGTCACCGTCCCCTGGTCGCTACTGTGATGTGAGGCGCATTGCGGGTCTCCGCAAACGCCGCGCGAAGTGTAGCCGGGGCGGCCGTGCAGCGCCTGTCGGAGTCCGCTGGCGGCCGAATGATCTTCCGATGAGCGGCCGCAGCTGCAGCGACTCATCCAGGGACTCGACCACGAATGTCTCGGTCATTGGCTCTGATATCGGCCCAGGGCTGCGGCAGTTGACGCAGCAACATCCGCAATTCCTGCAGGCCGTCGGACACAAGTCCAAAATCTGTGACTTTTTTCTGACAGACAGCGAGGTCAATGGCGGAGAGGGTGGGATTCGAACCCACGTGCCGGTTTAACCCGACCATCCGATTTCGAGTCGGCGCCGTTATGACCGCTTCGGTACCTCTCCGGGGGTAGCTGGTATTCTAGCTGAGTGAGCACTGCCATGGACCGAGACATTCGATCACCTGCCACGCAGCCCGCCCGCCGCCCGGTGGCGACGGGCCGTGGGCGGCGATTTCCTGTGCGTCAGTTCACGATCCTGACCGCTGTGGCACTGCTGGCCGGCTGCTCACATCCGAATTCGAGCCTCGAGCAGATCCGCGCGCGCGGCGAGCTGCGCGTCGTGACGCTGAACGCACCCACCAGTTACTACCTGGGCGCGCACGGCCCCCAGGGCTTTGAGTACCGCCTGGCGGCGGCCTTCGCGCGCGACCTCGGAGTGACCCTGGTTATGAAAAGCGTGCCTAATTCGGCCGCCATGCGCGCGGCTTTGTCGCGTGGACGCGCCGATCTGGCCGCCGCGCAGATCAGCCCGGACGAGGACTGGCGCGACATCGGCCTGACCACCACCCCGTACGAAGAGATCCCCGAAATCGTGGTGCAGCCCCGCGGTCGGGCGCAGGTGCATGCGATCGCTGGATTGAGTAACAAGCGCCTGGTGGTGCTCAAGGGCAGTCCGCAGCAGACGCTGCTCGAGACGCTGCGCAGCGAAGGCATGTCGGATTTGCACTGGACCGCCCTGGACGCTGATGAGGCCGATCCCCTGGAGCTGATCAACAGCGGCGGCGCCGACTACGCAGTGCTCGATGCCAGCGAATTCGCCTTTGCGCAGCACCTGCATCCGGAATTCATGGTGGCCTTCGCGTTGCCGGATCCGCGGCCGGTGCAATGGGTCGTGCCGATGGGGGCCGAGCAGCTGCTGCAATCCGCCAACCGGTTCTTTGCCGGCGTCCGCACCTCGGGCGAGCTCGCCCGCATCGAATCGGACGCGCGCAATGAGTCGGGAGATTTCGACTACGTGGCCGCGCACCAGTTTCAGTCCGACATCGCCGAGCGCCTGCCGGCGCTGCAGGGCCTGTTCGAAGAGGCGGCACAGGCCAGCGGCCTGGACTGGCGATTGCTGGCGGCTGTCGGCTATCAGGAATCCAAGTGGCAGGGCGGCGCGGCCTCGGCCGACGGCGCACGCGGCATCATGATGCTCACCAGCGATGCGGCGACGGCGGTCGGTGTCGACGATCGCGCGGATCTGCGGCAGAACATCGTCGGCGGCGCGCGCTATCTGGCGCAGGTCATAGACACCATCCCCAAGCGCATTCCCGAGCCGGACCGCACCTGGCTCGCACTGGCCGCCTACAACGTCGGCTACGGCCACCTCGAGGACGCACGCGTGCTCGCCCAGAGTCACGGCAAGAATCCGGATTCCTGGGCGGATGTGCGCTCGCAGCTGCCGCTGCTGGCCCAGGAGAAATGGTATCTGCGTGCCAAGCGCGGCTACGCGCGCGGCTGGGAGCCGGCCAAGTTCGTCGAGCAGGTGCGCCAGTACCTGGCCGTGCTCGAGTGGATCGATGCCGACAAGACCGCGCGCAATCGGCTGCTGCCCAAGTTCACGGCGACCATGGCTGGTGCCGAGGAACTCGAGCCGCGCTTCAACTAGCGCGGGTCAGATCGACGCTGGCCAACTAACGCTGGCGCGCAAAGAAATCGCCGAGCAGCTGGTTGCACTCCTGCGTCAGCACGCCGCCGAAGGCGTCAACCCGATGATTCAATCCCGGCAGCCGGAATGCATCGATCAGACTGCCGGCCGCGCCGAACTGCACATCCCAGGCACCGAACACCACACGGCCCACGCGCGCATGCACCAGCGCGCCGGCGCACATCAGGCATGGTTCGAGCGTCACATACAGCTCACTGCCTGAGAGACGATAGTTGCCGAGGACGCGGGCGCCGGAGCGCAGCGCCTCGAGCTCGGCATGCGCCGTGGGATCGCAACGGGCGATCGGTGCATTGGCGCCGGTGGCGATGACGCGATCGCCGCTGACCAGTACGGCACCGACCGGCACCTCACCCGCAGCGCCGGCCAGGCGTGCCTGCTCAATCGCCAGGCGCATGAAATCAATATCGCGGCCTCCGGGCTGCTGCTGCGCGCCTGCACTCATGAGCCCATTATGCGCGCCGCGATGCTACCTTAGATCCGATGTCATTCGCGCCCCAGGCCCTGATGCCCACGCGCTCGCTGATCGGTCTGGATGTCGGCGGCACCAAGACCGCCTGCGTCGAGGGCACTGCGGACGGGCAGATCCTGCAGCGAATCGAAATACCCACCGAGGCCGACCGCCCGTTTGCGCAGACCGCTCCGGCGCTATTTGCCGCGATGGAGAATCTGCGCGCGCGCCGCCGCCGCCGGCCGCGAATGCGTGGGCTTGAGCGTCTCGATCGGCGGCCCGCTGCGCATCGCCGAGGGCCTGTTGCTCGATCCGCCGCACCTTCCCGGCTGGCACCACCTGCCTCTCAAGCAGCAACTGGCCGAAGCATTTCCGGACCTGCCCGTGTGCATCGAACATGATGGCAATGCGGGCGCGCTGGCAGAGTTTCATTTCGGTGCGGGATGCGAGCGGCCGGGCATACGGCACCTGATTTTTCTGACCTTCGGCACCGGGCTGGGTGCCGGATTCATCATCGACGGCCGCGTGCTGCACGGTGCCAGCGACACCGCCGGCGAGATCGGTCATTGGCGTCTGTCGCGCGACGGTCCCGAAGGTTTCGGCAAGCGCGGCTCCTGGGAAGGCTTCGCTTCGGGCGCCGGCCTGGTGCAGGTAGCCGCGCGCATGTTTCCGCAGCGCTGGAGCACGCACACTCCGATCCGCGAACTGGTCGAGGCGATGCTGCGTGATGAACCCGAGGCACTGGCCGTCGCCGATGCGGCCGGCCGACGCATGGGTCAGGGACTGGCCCTGCTCATCGATGCACTCAACCCGGAGCTCATCGTGCTCGGCTCCCTGGCGGTGGCACTGGGCGATCGCGTGCTCGGCGCCGCGCGGGAGGTGGTGGCACTCGAGGCGCTGCCGCAGGCGGCTGCGGCCTGTCCGATCGTGCCGGCACGGCTCGGCGCGCGCATCGGCGATGTCGCGGCACTCATGGCGGCCTTGAGCGATGCGAGCGTGCTGGCCGCGCTCGGCGTCAACGCTGTACCCCGCGTCAGCGCTGCGCCGCGATGACGGCGATCTCGATCTTGTAGTCCGGTGCGGCCAGTTGCGCACTGACCACGGTCGCCCGTGCGGGCGTTGCGCCATTGACCACCCATCGATCCCAAACGCTGTTCATATCGGCAAACGTCGCCATGTCCACCAGCCAGATCGTGGCACTCAGGATGTGGCTCTTGTCGGAGTTTGCCTCGCCAAGCAGCTGCTCGATTCTCGTCAGGATGTCACGCGTCTGCTCCGCGACGCTGCGACCACGCGCGTTCGTAGCCACCTGGCCGGCAAGATAGACGGTCTTGTTGTAGATGACGGCCTGCGACATGCGCGGACCGGGTTCAATGCGCTCAATCGACATGGTTGGCCTCCTTGCGGTGATCGATCGGTGATCTCAACGATCGAAATCGACGGCCACCGTGTTGCCGCCGCAGATCAGTACGGCCACGCGTTCCCGGGGCTGCGGCACATAACGGCCCGAGGTCAGCGCAGCCAGTGCTGCCGCACCGCCGGGCTCGGCGACGAACCGCAGCGTGCTCCAGAGACGCTGCTGCGCCTGGCGGATGGCCTCATCCGTCACCAGCACCGTGGCGCTGATATAGCGCTGGGCGATCGGGAACACGAGTTCTCCGACCCGCCGCGGCGCCAGCGAATCCGCGGCAATGCCGCCGGCTTCGGCATCGACCGGAAGGCCTGCTTCGATGGCGCGTGTCAGTGTCGGGGCCTTCTCCGGCTCGACACCGATGATGCGCACCCGCCCGCGATACCACGCGGCAATGCCTGCGATGAGACCGCCACCGCCCACCGAGACCAGCAGAGTGTCGATGGCCGACGACTGCTGTTCGAATTCCAGGCCGACGGTGCCCTGCCCCAGCAGCGTCTCGACCTGGTCGAAGGCGTGCACGGGCATCGCGCCCGACTGCGCCACCCAGGCCTCGCTGGCACTGAGCGCATCGGCATAGCGGTCACCGGCGACGACGAGTTCGGCCCCGTAGTCGCGGATATTTTTCATCTTGGCGGGCGAGGCAACGCTGGGCACGAAGATCCTGGCCGGCACGCCCCGCTTCATCGCCGCGAAAGCCACGGCGCAGCCGTGATTGCCACCGGAGGCCGCGACCACCCCCGCGGGAGGGACCTGGCGCGTGAGCAGATGATTGAAAGCCCCGCGCGCCTTGAAGGAGCCAGCGTGCTGCAACGACTCGAGCTTGAGGGCAAGATGTGCGGCCTCGAACCCGAAATCCGCCGGATCGACCTCAATGACCGGTGTGCGGCGCACATGGGGCGCAATGATTCCGTAGGTGGTACGAATTTCTTCGGCTGCGATCACAGTGGGCTCCGTTGCTATTGCGGCGCGGGTGCCGCGTCGCGCGTAAGCGGTTTGCCCGCTGCCTTCAACGCGACCACCAGGAACTTAGCGGGCTTGCTCCGGCTGGCGTTGCGCGACACTTCATGAATGTCGTCAGGCCGTTCCAGGAATGACTCGCCGGCCTTGAGCGTCACCAGTTTCTGTCCGCGCACCTGCATCTCGACGGCGCCTTTGAGCACATACACGAGCACATAAGCATCGTGGCGATGCGGCGGCGAACTGCCTCCCGGAGGATATTCGACCGTGATCATATCGAGTTCCTTTCCCGGGGTATCGGCCAGTTGCTCTGCGATCATCGATACCACCACGGCATCCGATGGCGCCGCAGCTGCAACCACATCCACGTGCGCGACGAGCAATGCTGCCGCGCACACTGGTGCCGCGGCTCGCAGCCAGAACGTTGTTTGCGTGCTCATGGGGCCCTCTCTTTTATTGACCCGGCAATTGATTGATAGTAGCCGAATAAGTAGAGGAGATCGGCATCTTGCGGGGATCGATAATCGTTGCCACCGGCTGGCTGTTGTTACTGGGAGGCCCGGTAACTACATGGTCGTCCACCGGACAGGAGCGCGCGGAAGCCGCCGGCGCTTCATTGATTGGCACACCTGCACCGGCAGTCAAACTGACGACGATCGACGGACAGAGGATCGATCTTGCCCGCCTGTACGGACACAAAGCGGTGTATCTGAAGTTCTGGGCAACCTGGTGTGTGCCGTGTCGCGAGCAGATGCCGCACTTCGAGCACACCTACGAGCAGGCAGGGCCCGACCTGGAGGTGATCGCCATCAATGCCGGCTTCAATGACAGCCTCGAAGACATCCGCACCTACCGGCAGAAGCTTGGACTCAAGATGCCCATCGTGCTGGATGACGGAAGTCTTGGCGGCGCTCTGAACCTGCGGGTGACACCACAGCATGTGGTCATCGGCCGTGACGGCAAAATCCTCTACATCGGCCATTTCGTCGATGACAGACTCGAGACAGCATTGAAGGCAGCGCGCGCCGAACCCGCGCACGCCGTGCAGACATCGATGACCTCGATGCCCGCGCATACAGCCGCATCGGCCACGGCGCCCGGAGCGATGGTGCGCGATCTGTCGATTCGAATGACCTCGGGGGAATCGCTGCCGTTGCTCGATCCCGATGGATCGCGTTCCACCGTCGTCATGTTCCTCTCGCCGTGGTGCGAGTCCTACCTCGCCGAGAGCCGTCCAGCGCGAGCCGCGCAATGCCGCAGCGCGCGCGAGCAGAGCGAGGCGCTGGCAAAGACCCGCAACGCGCGCTGGATCGGCATCTCTTCGGGCCTGTGGTCGACGAGTGATGAGCTGGTCAAGTACCGCGACGAAAACCATATCGCCATTCCGCTGTCGATCGACGAAACCGGCGCCACGTTTCGAGCGTTCGCGGTCAGGGAAGTACCGACCTTTTTGGTCATCGATCCGCGGGGCCGGCTCTCCAGACGGATCGACAAAGTCTCGGACGATCTGGGCAGTCAGCTCGGGCTCGCGATCAGGTAGGCACAGTGTCGCCTGCAAAAAGCGCCTCGTGGCGTGCGCAGATGGCAGGCCAGAGGGTCGCGGCTTCGGGGACGTCGAGATTGAAGCCGTCCCGGAGCGTAGCGACCAGATCCGCTGCCGTTCGGAGTATGCGTTTCTCCACGCGCGTCACCTGCCTGGTTACGAGCACGCGGCCTCGAAGGGACAGATGCGTATCGAGTGCGCGGCGCTGGACCACAAGATTCTGTGTGAATGGTGAGGTCGGGTCGGTTTGAAGGAACTGGCATTTCTTCGCGAACAGCGCTTCATCGGCAGGAGCCGCGCGGAAGTCGAAGCTGAAGGCGGCGGCATCGCCATGCGCAATTTCAGCGAATCGCCAATAACCACTGTCCAGCTCGCTCAACTCCAGACGATACGGGTGATCTTCGCGTTTCGATGCCGTGAGCGCCAGCGGCTCTTTCAGGCTGCCTCCAAATCCAACGTCCACCAGGAACGGTTGATCGAGCCGCACCAGCAGGCAAAGGTGATTGCCGAGTTGCGCATCACCCGCCTGCGCGCGCATGACGCCTGCGCTTATGCGCATGACGTCGAAACCTATTTGTCCCAGCGCCCACCCCATCACGCCGTTCATTTCATAGCACCAGCCACCACGTCGATGGCGCACGATTTTGTCGTAGTTCCCCTCCGCATCCAGACCGACCGGACGATGCAGTTGCACGTCGAGATTCTCGAATGGGATCGCGTATTGATGGGCCCGATGCAGGGCCCGGAGCGTCGCCAGATCCGGCCGCACGGCGCCGTCGAACTTTATTCGATTCAAGTAGGCAGAAAGCTTACTCGTCACGGCAGCTGTCCTTGGCATAGCGTGTCAGGTCCGCTGCCAGGTAATCGAACACCAGCCGGATTCGGCGACTGCTCCGCAAGTCGCGGTGCATCGCGAGCCACACGTCCATCGAATATATGAGCTCGGCATGGAGCACAGGAATTAGGTGCTTGTCCATTTTTGCAATTCCCAGTTGACTTGCGCCTATGCCGAATCCGGCGCGCAATGCCGCGAGCTGCGCGAATTCGCTATCGGAGCGAAACGCAAACATGTCGCGAGTGATCTGCGCCCCCATCTTCTCGATCATCCGCCCATACACCGGGTCGCGATCATATCCAATCAACGAGTGTTGGCGCAGATCCTGAAGTCTTCCCGGCATCTTGTGCGTTTTCAGGTAACGCCGGTGAGCGTATAGCCCGACATCAATCCGGCCGATTCGTTTGGCGATCAGCGCGCCCTGCGTGGGTCGAACCATCCTGACGGCAATGTCGGCATCGCCGCGCAATAAGTCCTCGTTCCGATTCGATAGCGCCAGCTCGACCGAAACTCCAGGGTGCAAAGGGTGAAAACGGGCGAGGATGGATGGCAGCACTTCCCCGCCGACGACGTCGCTGGCGGTAATGCGCACGGTTCCCCGCTCTTCATCAACTTCACCTGACGCCGAGCGCTGCGCTGCCTCAGCGGCAGCGGCCATGACTTCCACAGACGGGATCAATCGCAACCCCGCTTCCGTCGGCGACAGGCCACCGAGCGAGCGGGTGAAAAGCTTGACCCCGAGCGACCGCTCCAGCGCTGCTACTTGCCGGCCCATGGTGGGCTGTGTCGTTCCAAGCGTGCGGGCGGCGCTCGACAGACTTCCCTGGCGCGCAACGGCGAGAAACGCGCGAAAAAGGTGCCAGTCGGATACCACAGTCATACATTATTGTATGGACATCGTGCGTATTTCACCAATTTACGTTTATATAGCGCCGACCTAGGATGCGCCCAGACATCAGCACCTGGAGCATCACATGACCGCCAAACACACGTTACCTGCGCCAGTTAGCGCCATTGGCCTGGGCTCTCGCGCGGAGACTCGCTTCCTGGCTGTGGACGGCGGTCAAATCGCCTATGACGACACGGACGGAGCAGGCCCGCTGATCCTCGCGATCCCGGGAATGGGTGATCTGCGGTCTGAGTATCGGCTGCTGCGCCCGGTTCTACTGGCGGCCGGCTATCGAGTCGTTACCATGGATGTTCGGGGCTTCGGCGAGTCCTCGGCTTATTGGGCCGACTACTCAGCGCACGCGGTTGGACGCGACGCGCTGGCCTTGATCGAACATCTCAAAGCCGGTCCCGCGGTCATCCTCGGCAATTCGTTCGCTGCGGGTTCGGCGCTGTGGGCAGCGCACGACGCCCCGGCGCAGGTGCGCGGCATGGTGCTGCTGGGCCCCATCTTGCGTGACTTGGAGGTGCCGTGGCTTGCAACGCTTGCCTTGAAGATTGGCTTTGCGGGGCCGTGGCGAGTCTGGTTCTGGAGCACTTATTGGGACAGTCTTTTTCCGACGCACAAGCCCTCGGACCACGCCCAGGTCAAAGCCGCAATTACAACAAATTTGCACGAGCCAGGACGGATGACTGCGCTTCAAGCGATGCTCGGCCTATCAAAGGCGGATACGGCAGCCATCGTGGCCCAGAGCCGAGTTCCCGCCCTGGTGGTGATGGGCACACGGGATCCGGACTTCCCGGATGCGGCTGCGGAAGCCCGTTGGCTCGCCGCCGAGCTGCATGCCGAGAGCCTGATTGTTGACGGCGCTGGGCACTATCCGCACGCCGAGATGCCGGACCGAGTATCACCCAGGCTGCTGTCATTCATTATCGAGGCCAGCGAGCAGCATCGGGGCTAGCCAGCAGCCCCAGGCGTCGACGGCGTCCTGATGAAATCAACGAACGCACGCAGTGGCGCCGGCAGCAGGCGCCGGCCTGGATAGTAAAGAAACGGTCCAGAGAAGCGTTGCCACCAGGGTTCAAGTACGGGCTCCAGCGCGCCGCTGTTGAAATAGGGTTGCAACCAATCCTCAAACAGGTAGATGAGGCCTGTGCCGGCAATCGCCGCGTCGACCACCAGGTCAGTCGCCGCACCGACCTGGACCAGGAGTGGACCCGAAGGCTCGACCTTCACGATCTCGCCGTCGCGCTCGTACTCCCACGGTGTCATCGCGCCGCTCTTGAAGCGACCGCGTAAGCAGGCGTGATTGAGCACATCGCGCGGATGCAGAGGTCGGCCGCGACGCTCGAGATACTCGGGAGAACCGGCCGTCGCGAAGCGCTGCACGCGCGGTCCAATCGGCACAGCGATCATGTCCTGCTCGAGTCGTTCATCGTAGCGGATGCCGGCGTCGCATCCGGCTGCCAGCACGTCGACGAAACTGTCTTCGGCGATCACCTCCAGCCGGATCTCCGGATAGGCGGTCAGGAACGCAGGAACGATTGCGGGCAGGGTCAGGCGCGCAGCGCTGACCGGGACGTTGAGCCGCAATGTGCCCGCCGGCCGGTCGCGAAAGCTGCTCACCACATCGAGCGCCGCCTGCACCTCGTTCAATGCGGGGCCGAGACGCTCCAGCAACCGTGCGCCCGCTTCGGTGGGCACGACGCTGCGCGTGGTGCGGTTCAGCAGCCTGACGCCCAGCTGCGTTTCCAGGCGACGCACGGCCTCGCTGAGCCCGGAGGCACTGCCGCCGCTGGTGCGCGCACCATCGCGAAACCCGCTGGCGCGCGCTACGGCGAGAAAGGCGTTCAGGTCACTGAGATCGGCACTCATTGTTCGCTATTACGTACAACCCGTGCGGAGTATACCCAATTGTCGAACGGGTGAGCCTTGGCTAGCATGCCCCCGTCGACCCCACCCGGAGATCCACTATGACCAGTCTAGATAAATCAGGTACTTACAAGCTCGGCAGCCGTACGGTGAAGCGTCTGGGCTACGGTGCCATGCAGCTGGCAGGCCCCGGTGTTTTCGGGCCGCCGAAAGACCGTGGCGCAGCGCTGGCCGTGCTCCGCGAAGCCGTTGCCAGTGGGGTCAACCACATCGATACCTCGGACTTCTACGGTCCGTACATCACCAATCAGATCATCCGTGAGGCGCTGCACCCTTACGGCGACGGACTCACCATCGTCACCAAAGTCAGTGCGTTGCGCGGCAAGGATGGCTCCTGGATCCCGGCTTTTTCGCGCGAGGAACTGACTCGCGCGGTGCACGACAATCTTCGCAATCTGGGCCTCGACGTGCTCGAGGTCGTCAACCTGCGCGCCATGTTCGACATCCATCACCCGGCGGAGGGTTCGCTCGAAGCGCCGCTGACCGTGCTCGCGGATCTCCAGCAGCAGGGCCTGATCCGCCACATCGGCCTGAGCAACGTCACGTCCAGCCAGATCGCCGATGGTCGCGAACTGTGCGAAATCGCCTGCGTACAGAATTACTACAATCTGGCGCATCGGCACGACGATGCGCTGATCCACGAGCTGGCCCAGCAGGGCATTCCCTACGTCCCCTTCTTTCCGCTCGGCGGATTCACGCCACTGCAGTCATCCACACTGTCGGATGTCGCGCGCCGGCTCGGCGCGACGCCGATGCAGGTCGCCCTCGCCTGGCTACTGCAACGCGCGCCGAACATTCTTCTGATCCCCGGCACTTCGTCGGTTGCGCACCTGCGAGAAAACCTCGCGGCTGCCGAGCTGACCCTATCGCAGCAAATCCTCTCGGAACTGGATGGAATCGCTGCGGGCGGAACAGCGTCGACTTAGCGCACAGGCAGTAACGCCGGGCACTGGGTTCGGCGATCCTGCCGCGCGAGACCGCGCTATATACTTTGGAGATGAGCGAAGCCCGCATCCTGTCCATCATTCCGCCAATGACGCAGCTCAATACACCGTATCCGTCGACGGCGTATCTGACAGGATTTCTGCGATCGCGCGGATTCCAGGCGGAGCAGGCAGATCTCTCGATTGCCCTGGCGCTCAGACTGCTGTCGGCGGAAAGCATGCAGGCCATCCAGGCAAAGGTCAGCGCGCTGCCGCGCAAGCTGCACACCGCGGCCACGCGCTTCTTCGCCGAACGCTCCGAGTCCTATCGCACCACAATTTCGTCGGTCATTCGATTTCTGCAAGGCCGCGATCCCAGCCTCGCTCATCGCATCGCGTCGAGGCGTTACCTGCCCGAAGGCCCGCGTTTTACATCGATCGAGCACTACGTCGACAGCCCGCACGGCCAAGAGGACGCGCTCGACTGGGCCTTCGGCGTGCTTGGACTGCAGGACCGCGCCAAGCACATTGCAACCCTCTATCTCAACGACATTGCCAATGTGATCCGCGATGCCATCGACCCGCGCTTCGAATTCGTGCGTTATGCCGAATCGCTGGCCGCCAGCCAGCCCACGTTCGATCAGCTGCAGGCGGCGCTCAGCGCGCCGCACAACCTGGTGGATGCGTCCCTGCATGCATTGACGCTTGAAGCGCTGTCGAAGCATCAGCCGACCCTCTTACTAATCTCGGCTCCTTTTCCGGGCAACGTCTATGGCGCATTCAGGATTGCGCAAAGCGCCAGGCAGAGCCACCCGTCCATCGTCACCGTATTGGGTGGCGGCTACTGCAATACCGAGCTGCGCGCCCTGAACGAACCCCGTGTATTCGAGTATTTCGATTTCATAACGCTGGACGCCGGCGAACGCCCGCTGCTGGCCCTGCTCGAACACTTGCAGAATAAGCGACCCATCGATCAGCTGGTGCGCACCTACACGCGCGAGCGCCAGTACGTCGATTTCAAAGAACCCGACATCGCTTTCTCCGACAGCGGTACGCCCACTTACGCGGGCCTGCCGCTGGATGACTATTTGTCGCTGCTGGACATGCTCAACCCCATGCACCGTCTCTGGTCGGATGGCCGCTGGAACAAGCTGACCGTCGCGCATGGCTGCTATTGGAAGAAATGCAGTTTTTGCGATGTGAACCTCGATTACATCTCGCGCTACGATCTCGCCACCACCGATGTGCTGATCGATCGAATCCAGTCCCTGATCGACGAGACCGGCCAGACCGGCTTTCACTTCGTCGACGAAGCCGCGCCGCCCAAAGCACTGAAGTCGCTCGCGCAGGCACTCCTGCGACGGCGGCTGGATATCTCCTGGTGGGGCAACATTCGTTTCGAGAAGTCATTCGATGCCAGTCTCTGCCAGCTGCTGGCTGACAGCGGATGTATCGCCGTCACCGGCGGATTGGAGGTGGCCTCGGATCGCCTGCTCAAGCTCATGAAGAAAGGCGTGTCGGTCGAACAGGTGGCCCGGGTCACGCGCGCCTTCTCCGACGCGGGAATCCTGGTACACGCTTATCTGATGTACGGCTTTCCCACCCAGACAGCACAGGACACCGTCGACGCTTTGGAATACGTGCGGCAATTATTCGCCGCCGGCTGCATACAATCGGGTTTCTTTCATCGATTCACCTGCACCCTGCATTCGCCGGTGGGCAAACATCCTGAACAGTACGGCGTAAGATTATCGCCGCCGCTTCAGAGTCCATTCGCCAACAACGATATCAATTTCACGGACCTCACGGGCATCGACCATGACGTCTTTGGTGCAGCGCTCAGGAAAGCGCTGTACAACTACATGCACGGCATCGGACTGGATATCGACGTGCGCGAATGGTTCGGCAAAAACAATCGCGGGCGCGCGCGTTTTGCCGTACCACGCACGATGGTGCCGCCGAATCTGATCGAGAGGGCGCTGGCCTGAGCTTGCCCGCGTGCTCATCGCCTTCAACAAGCCGTTTGGTGTTGCCTGCAAATTCAGTCCGGAGCCGGGCCGCAAGACGCTGGCGGATTACATCGCCATAAAGCACGTCTATCCGGCCGGTCGCCTCGATACCGACAGCGAGGGCCTGGTGCTGCTGACCGACGACGGCGTTCTGCAGGCGCGCATCGCGGAGCCGCATGACATAGCGAAGTTGTACTGGGCGCAGGTTGAAGGTTCGCCGTCTGCGACGGCACTCGAACAGCTGCGCACGGGGGTGAGTCTCGGCGATTTCACGACGCGGCCTGCCAGTGCGAGTCTCATCGGGGAACCAGCGGATCTGTGGCCTCGAAACCCTCCCATTCGCCATCGCGCGAAAATTCCCACGGCATGGCTCGAGCTCGCGATACGTGAAGGCAAAAACCGCCAGGTGCGGCGCATGACGGCAAAGGTGGGGTTCCCGACACTGCGCCTGATACGCGCCGCAATCGGCAAGGTAAGCGTCTATGGACTGGCCCCTGGCAGTTGGCGCGAGATCGGCACGGACACGCCGTGGAGCGGCTAAATTCAAACGCGTGTTGTCTGTGCCGCCACCGCGCCATCGAGGCGTTCGACTCGGCGCAATGTCGGAAACAGCTTCATCCACACCAGCGCCACTGCCACGGTGCCAATGCCGCCTAGCACTACAGCAGGCACGGTGCCCAAAAGGGCGGCGGTGGCGCCGCTTTCGAAGGCGCCAAGCTGGTTCGAGGCATTGATGAAGAGGTAATTCACCGCGCTGACGCGGCCGCGCATCGCATCGGGCGTGGCCAATTGTACCAACGAGGATCGAACCACCACGCTGACTGTGTCCGCGGCACCCATGACAGTGAGCGCGATAATGGATAGCCACAATAGGCGCGAAACACCAAACACGACGGTTGCGACACCGAACACAATCACGGCCTGAAACATTTTCAGGCCTGCCCCATGGGTGATGGGATGGCTGGCCAGCACCGCGGTCATCAGTAACGCGCCGAGCGATGGCACGCCCCGCAAGACCCCGAGTCCCCAGGCCCCGGTGTGCAGGATATCGCTCGCATAGATGGGTAACAGCGCCGTGGCACCGCCCAGCAGTACTGCGAACAGATCCAGCGAAATGGTCCCCAGGATCGCCGGGTTTCGGCGTACGAAGATCACGCCCGCCAACAAGATGGAGAGCGTCGGCGGCTCGTTGACGCGTTCCCGTATCCGCATCTTCATGGTGCCGATCAGGATGGCCGAGCACGACGACAGCGCGAACATCACCAGGTACGGGACGCTGGGCGCAATCGCGTACAGCAAACCACCAGCCGCGGGACCGGCAATTGCGGCAAATTGCCAGGCTCCGGTTGATAGCGCGGTGCCTTTCTGCAGCTGCTCCTCCGACGTGACGGCTGGTAGCAGGGCCGCGGACGCGGGGCTGTCAAACGCGCTCGCAATGCCAAACACAGCCAACGCTGCGTAAATCGCGTGCACGGTCACGTGCCCGGTATAACTGCTCCAGGCAAGGTAGCCGGCGGCCAGGGCCTCCAGCGTCGAGCAGACCAGCACCACGTGATTGCGCGCGTAGCGATCCGCTGCGTGTCCCGCCGGAAACATGAGCAGCGCGCTGGGCGCAAACTGCACCAGTCCCGCGAGGCCCAAATTGAGCGCGCTGTGGGTGAGTGCATAGATTTGCCAGCCCACCGCGACCGCGGCAATCTGGTAGGAGAGCTCGGAAAGACTGCGCGATGCGAAGTAATGCAGAAATGGCCCGTGTCGCCAAAGATCGAGTGCCGGCCTTGAAGGCGAAGTGCTCGCCACTACCCCTTCTTGATCGCCGTACCCGCTACGATCGGCACCGCATAATGCAGCTCAGCGTCGACCCAATGCGCCGATACGCCGCAGCGATCCAGGCCCACGTCCTTTCGCAGCAGGTTCCTGATTCCGTCGGCGCCGCCCGGCGCAGGAAAAGATGCCGCAAGCTGACTTTCGAGTGACATTTCAACCTTGTATTCGCTGAAGCGCGCCGGTTCCATCATCGGCGACGAGAATAGGCCGGCGAATTCGGATCGGCTTAAGGCGTGGACGTGCGAAGGATCACGCAGGAGTTCAATCTCATCGTAGCCGGCGACCTTGTCTTCCGGCTGGGCAACATCTGCGATCAGGATTCGGCCGCCTGCCCTGCAGACGCGCAGCATCTCCGCAACGACACTGTCAGGGTGTTGGAAATGATGAAACGAATATCGCGTGACCACCAAGGAGAACGAGTTGTCTTCAAAGGGCAGGGGTTCTGCTGGCGCCACTCGCCATGCCATGTTCGTCAAGCTTCGAGCCTTTTGGGCGGCCTCTGCCTGTCGAATCATCTCCGGCGTAATGTCGATTCCGGTGATATGCGCGACCAGGGGCGCAAAATGGCATGCGACGATGCCTGGGCCGCACGCAACATCGAGCACCTTGTCGGAGGTCGATGGCTTCGACAACTGCGTCAGGGCGTCCAGGGATGAAGAGTGTCCGGGCAGATTTGCAAAAGGGATGGCTTGCTTCGTAAATTGGTCAATCGTCAAAGCTCGATGAGAAACGGCGTCCATCAGCGGATCCTACGAAAGATGGATAAGACTTGCCCGTGTACTGGTTTGATTCCAGGCGGACACTTGCGCCTTGTGTGCTTAGTCATCCAGTCCGAGGCCTCGCAGTATCCTCGGCGCATGCTTCTCCACGCGGGCTGCTCGAGTGACCGATTGCTTGGCTCCGGCAAAATGCAGCAAATACCCCTTCTGCCTGCCTGGCGTTAGCGCACGAAAGGCTTCGGCTAATCTTGGATCATCATCCAGGCGCGTTAGAAATTCCTGCGGCATGTCGAATTGTGCTGCGCTCTTCATCTCCACCTTGGCACCGGACTTTTCAACCGCAATGGCCTCCCTGATATAGGTCTTGAGCACCGCTTTTTGCCTGTTGATATCCGCCAGAGCGGCAAACCGGATCTGCCTTGCGGCCTGCACATTCTTGGTTTGCTGGACGAGGATGCCCTTGGGATCCTTGAGCAAAGCGCCTTTCATAAACAGCAAAGCGCAATAGTCCTTGAAGCCGTGGATCAACACCACTTTCCCGCCATTGAGGTCATAACAAGCTTGACCCCATTTCAACTCTTCGTTGAGCCCGGATGCGAGACAGAGTTGGCGGAGCGCCGCAAATTCAGCGTTCCAGCGTTTCTCCTTCCCGTGAACCTTACTGACCAACGGATTCATTGTCGGATCGCCGTTCCGCCAACAACGCCTTGAGTTTCGGGCATGCTCAACTCCTCACGTCGATGTTCGAACCACATTGGTGGCGATGTTGATGCATGTTTTGATGCTATAGCACATCTATCTTGATGCTGAGGAGATGAATATGAGGACCACCGTAACCATCGACGATGAACTCTTTCAGCGTGCGCTGGAAGTTGCCGACCCGGGGACTGACAAGGCCGACCTGTTTCGGGAGGCGATGAAGGTGTTTGTTCGCGTCCAGGCAGGCAAGCGATTGGCTGCATTGGGCGGAAAAATGCCGCGGATGAAGCCGGTCCCCCGCCGCAGGCCACTTTAGGATTCAGCTCCGATGGACGTCGTGCTCGCAGACACGTCGGTTTGGAATTCGCATTTTCGCAAACCCAATCCAGTCCTACAGACGCTGTTGGCGGCCGACCAGGTTCTGTGTCACCCCATGGTATTGATCGAAATCGCATGCGGCACGCCGCCGGCACCGCGCGAGCGTGCTTTGAGCGATTTGAGGGAGCTGCGCTCAGCGACCGTGGCCAACACCGAGGAAACTCTCGCGTTGATCGAGCGTGTACAACTTCAAAATGCGAGCTGCGGCGCCGTCGATCTACTGTTGCTTGCCTCAGTGCTTCTGACTTCCGACGCCGTATTGTGGACCTTGGATAAGAATCTCCAGGCTCTCGCTGCACGCTTCGAGATCTCGTTTGGCTGACCGCCCCGGATATTCCGGAGCGGCCCGTGGCTGAATCACCCCGCGCGCGCGGCGCGCCGAGTTAAAGGCGCGGGCCTCTCTCACTCCCACTCAATCGTCGCCGGCGGCTTGCCGGAGATGTCATACACCACGCGCGAGACGCCCGGCACCTCGTTGACGATGCGGCGCGAGACCAAATCCAGGAACTCATACGGCAGGTGCGCCCACTGCGCGGTCATGAAATCGATGGTCTCCACCGCGCGCAGCGCGATCACGTGTTCGTAACGACGCGCATCCCCCATGACACCCACCGAACGCACCGGCAGAAACACGGCGAAGGCCTGGCTGGTGCGCTCGTAGAGACCGTGCCGGCGCAGCTCTTCGATGAAGATGTGATCGGCACGCCGCAGCACCTCGGCGTACTCCGGCCGCACGTCCCCCAGGATCCGCACTCCCAGTCCGGGTCCTGGAAACGGGTGGCGATACACCAGCTCGGGCGGCAAGCCGAGCTCGAGGCCGATGCGCCGCACTTCATCCTTGAACAACTCGCGCAGCGGCTCGACCAGCTTCAATGTCATGTCCGCCGGCAACCCGCCTACATTGTGATGCGATTTGATGACGTGCGCCTTGCCGGTGCGCGCGCCGGCAGACTCGATGACGTCCGGGTAAATGGTCCCCTGCGCGAGGAACTTGAAGTCCGGATGCTTGCGCGCCTCCTGGTTGAAGACCTCGACGAACTCGCGCCCGATGATCTTGCGCTTGGATTCCGGATTGCGCTCACCGCGCAACGCCCCGAAGAACCGCGCGGCGGCGTTGACGCGGATCACCTTGACGTTGAGGTGCCCCGCGAACAGCTTCATCACCTGGTCGCCCTCGCCCTCGCGCAGCAGGCCATGATCGACGAACACACAGGTCAACTGCTGCCCGATGGCCCGATGCAGCAGCGCGGCCACCACCGAGGAGTCCACGCCGCCGGACAGTCCGAGCAGCACATGCCAGGTGCCGACCTGTTCGCGCACGCGCGCGATCTGATCCTCGATGATGTTGCCGGCCGTCCAGCGCGCCTCGCAACCGCAGATCTCGCGCACGAAACGCTCGAGGATCGCCGCGCCCTGGCGGGTGTGGGTCACTTCGGGATGAAACTGCACGCCGTAGAAGCGTCGATGCTCATCGACCATGGCGGCCAATGGGGCATTGGGCGTGCTGGCAGCGGCGCTGAAGCCGGGCGGCAATGCTTCGACGCGATCACCGTGACTCATCCAGACATCGAGCAGGCGGCGGCCGTCGCGGACGTGATCGGCAATGCCTTCGAGCAGCCGGCAGGGAGCCCCCACCGCCACTTCCGCGTAGCCAAATTCGCGCGCGTGGCCGCCGGCCACGCGGCCGCCGAGCTGCTGCGCCATGGTCTGCATGCCATAGCAAATACCGAGCACCGGCACGGCCAGCGCGAACACGGCCTCGGGCGCCTTCGGCGGTGCCTCATCGGTGACCGATTCGGGACCCCCCGACAGAATGATGCCGCGCGCGCGAAAGGCCCGCACATCCGCATCGCTCATGTCCCAGGGATGAATTTCGCAGTACACGCCCAGTTCCCGGATCCGGCGTGCGATCAGCTGCGTGTATTGCGCGCCGAAGTCCAGGATCAGGATCTTGTGCGCGTGGATATCGGGGCTCAGCGTGGCCCCAGCGTTCGAAGTCATGGCCAGCCGTTCAGGAGACGCGGTAATTCGGCGCCTCCTTGGTGATGGTCACATCGTGCACGTGGCTCTCACGCACGCCGGCCGTGGTGACGCGCACGAATGTGGGCCGCGTGCGCATCTGCTCGATGCTGCCGCTGCCGGTATAGCCCATGGCGGCGCGCAGTCCGCCGGCGAGCTGATAGAGAATCGAAACCAGGCTGCCCTTGTAGGGCACGCGCCCCTCGATACCCTCGGGCACCAGCTTCTCCAGTTCGGTGGCGGTGTCCTGGAAATAACGGTCCGCCGAGCCGTGGCGATCCGACATGGCACCGAGTGAGCCCATGCCGCGATAGGCCTTGTAGGAAGCACCCTGGTAGAGCTCGACGTCGCCGGGCGACTCCTCGGTGCCCGCGAACATGCCGCCGATCATGACCGCGTGCGCACCGGCGACGATGGCCTTGGCCAGATCGCCCGAATAGCGAATGCCGCCATCGGCAATCAGCGGCACGCCCTTGCCCTCGAGCGCCGCGGCCACGTTGGCCACCGCGGTGATCTGCGGCACACCCACGCCGGCCACCACACGGGTGGTGCAGATCGATCCCGGACCGATGCCCACTTTGACCGCGTCCGCGCCTGCCGCGACCAGATCGAGCGCGGCTTCACGCGTGACGATGTTGCCGGCGATGAGTTCAAGATCGCCCCAGCGCGCCTTCAGGCGCGCAATCATTTCGAGCACCCCGCGCGAATGGCCATGCGAGGTGTCGAGCACGATCACATCGACGCCCGCCTCGCGCAGCGCCGTGACGCGATCGAGCGTATCGGGCGTGGTGCCGATCGCCGCGCCGACGCGCAGCCGGCCGCCCTCGTCCTTGCAGGCGCGCGGAAACTCGGTGGCCTTCTGGAAATCCTTGACCGTGATCATGCCCTTGAGCTCATCGTCACCATTGACCACCAGCACCTTCTCGATGCGATGCTTGTGCAGCAGCGCCTGCACCTCATCCTTGGGCGCGTTCTCGCGTACCGTGATCAGGCGCGCCTTGGGCGTCATGACCGAACTCACCGGCGCATCCAGTGCGCGCTCGAAGCGCAGATCGCGATGGGTCACGATGCCCACCACCTTGCTGCCACTGACCACGGGCACACCGGAGATGCCGCGCGCACGCGTGAGCTCGATGACCTGGCGAATGGTGGTGTCGGGGGGAACGGTGATCGGATCGACGATGACGCCGCTTTCGAATTTCTTGACGCGCATGACTTCGCGCGCCTGGGATTCGATCGACATGTTCTTGTGAACGATGCCGATGCCGCCTTCCTGCGCCATCGTGATGGCCAGTCGTGCCTCGGTCACCGTATCCATGGCAGCCGACAGGATCGGCAGGCCGAGTCGTATCTTGCGAGTCAGCGCGCTGGAGAGATCGACTTCGCGAGGCAGGATGTCGGAGCGCGCGGGAACGAGCAGGACATCGTCAAAAGTCAGTGCCTCTTCAAGAATTCGCATTGAGCCTCGGGGGCCTTGGAGAAGAAGCACGCCATTGTACGGCGTGGCGCGCCTTTACGATAGACTTTGCCCCACCCGTGCCCATCAGACCCTCTCCGCCAGCACGCGCCGTCTACTCCGTCTCTCGGCTGAATCGGGAGGTGCGGAGCCTGCTCGAGTCGGGCCTCGGAACGCTGTGGGTGGAGGGTGAGATCTCCAATCTTGCCCGTCCTGCCTCGGGCCACTGGTATTTCTCTCTCAAGGACCGCGACGCACAGATCCGCTGCGCCATGTTCCGCCAGCGCAATGTACTGTCGCGCTTTGCGCCCAGGGAAGGCCAGCTGGTAGTGGCCTTCGGCCGGGTGAGTCTGTACGAGCCCCGCGGCGACTATCAGCTGCTGGTCGAGCTCATGGAGGATGCCGGGGTCGGTGCGCTCCAGCGCGCCTTCGACGAACTCAAGGCGCGCCTGGCCGCGGAGGGTCTGTTTGCGCCCGAACGCAAACGGGCGCTGCCCTCGGCACCGCGCCGCATCGGTGTCATAACCTCTCCCACGGGCGCCGCGATACGCGACATCGTGCAGGTGCTGCGCCGGCGCTGCCCCGCGGCGCAGATCCTGATCTATCCCTCACCCGTACAGGGGGCCGCGGCGGCCGCCGCCCTGATCGCGGCCGTCGAGCTGGCCGGCAAGCGAGCGGAAGTCGATGTGCTGATCCTGGCGCGCGGCGGTGGCTCGATCGAGGACCTCTGGGCCTTCAACGATGAACGCCTGGCGCGTGCCATTCTCGCCAGCCCGATTCCAATCGTGACCGGCATCGGCCATGAAATCGACTTCACGATCGCCGATTTCGTCGCCGACCTGCGCGCACCGACACCCTCGGCCGCCGCGCAGCTGGTGGCACCCGATGCGGCCGTGTGGCGGCAGCGACTCGAGCAGCTGCTGGCGCGCTTTACCGCCGCGGCACGCCGGGCATTGCGCTCCGAACAGCTGCGGCTCGAGGCGCTGACCCGGCGGCTGCAGCAGTCACATCCGGGCGCGCGGCTGCAGCAACACTCCCAGCGCCTCGATGAACTCGAAGCGCGACTGCGCCTCAGCCTTCGGGCCCGGATCGCCGCGGGCACGGCACGCCTGGAGAGTGCCGCGCGAGCGCTGCAGGCCGTGAGCCCGCTCGCCACCCTGGAGCGCGGCTTCGCGGTCGTCACGCGCGCCAGCGACGGCGCCCTGATCACGGATGCGACCCAGCTGGCCGTCGGGGAGGCCTTTGATGCCCGCCTCGCACACGGCAGCCTGCGCGCCACCGTCACCGGCCGGCGCACGTGAAGCAGGCGCTCAGCCTCGGCATCGCACCACTCGCCATGCTGCTCGCCGCCTCGGCCCTGGGCGCCGCGCCGCTGGCGAGCGGCACCGCATTGCCATCGCAGAGCCGCGTGCCCGGCGGCGTCGCACTGCTGATGCTGCCCGATGCGGCGGACTCCAGTGCGGTGCCGCCGCTGGCAACCTACGATGGCAAGCGCGTCATGGTGTGGAACAGCGCCGGTCATTGGATCGCGATTGTGGGCATCCCGCTCAGCGCCGAACCGGGCACTGCCGTGCTGACGGTTCAGCGCGCCGGCGGCGTCGAGGCGCAGATGGGCTTCCAGATAGTCCCCAAGCAGTACACCGAGCAGCGCCTCACGGTGCCGCCCTCACAGGTGGACCTGTCGCCGGAGGATCAGGCCCGCTACGAGCGCGAAGCGACCCACCTGCACGAGGCGCTGGCGACCTTCGCCGAGCATGTCCCCGCCACGCTGCGTCTCTCGGCCCCCATCGAGGGCGTGCGCACCAGTTCTTTCGGCCGCCGACGCGTGTTCAACAATGAGGCGCGCGCGCCGCATTCAGGCATGGACATCGCGGCCGCCACCGGCACACCGGTGCACGCCGCGGCGGATGGCACGGTCATCGACACCGGCAGCTACTTCTTCAACGGCAACACAGTGCTCATCGATCACGGCGAGGGATTGATCACGATGTACTGCCATCTGTCGGCCATCGGCGTCAACATCGGTGATCCGGTTCGGCGCGGCGCGGTCATCGGCAAGGTGGGAGCCACCGGGCGCGTCACCGGCCCGCATCTGCACTTCGGGGTCGCGCTCAACCGCGAGTTCGTCGACCCGGCATTGTTTTTGCCCGCCGCGCATTCTTCCCCTTCCCCTTCGCCTTCCCGGCCCTGAGACGCTCGTAGGGATTGGCGTCGGTGCGAAACTCGATGGCCACCGGCGTGGCGAACAGATCGAAGGCTTCGCGGTAGACGTTCGCAAGGTAGCGTCGATACGCCTCGGGTACCGAGGTGGTCTGGTTGCCGTGAATCACGATGCGCGGCGGGTTGCGTCCGCCCTGGTGCGCATAGCGCAGCTTGATGCGCCGGCCGCGCACCAGCGGTGGCTGGTGGGCTTCGAGCGCGCGCTCGAGGGTGCGATTCAGCGCCGGCGTCGGCATCTCGCGCATGGCCGCGTCATAACCTCGAATCATGTCGCGCGCCAGTTCCCCGACGCCGGTGCCGTGACGCGCGGAAATGAAATGCAGCGGCGCAAACGGCACGAAATCCAGTTTCAGCGACAGCTGATGTCGGATCTGATCGCGCTGATCCATCGCGATGCCGTCCCATTTGTTGATCGCGATCAGCAGCACGCGGCCACGCTCGAGCGCCTGGCCGAGTACGCTGGCATCCTGCTCGCCGATGCCCTCGTGTGCATCGAGCGTCATGACCACCACGTGCGCCTCGGCGATCGCCTGCAGCGTCTTGGCGATGCTGGCACGCTCGACCGCGTCATCGACGCGTGCCCGGCGCCGCACCCCGGCGGTGTCGACCAGCAGGAAATCGCGTCCGTCGCGATGGAATGGCACCAGGATACTGTCGCGCGTGGTGCCGGGCTGATCGCTGGCGATCACGCGTTCCTCGCCGATCAGCCGGTTGACCAGGGTGGATTTGCCGACATTGGGCCGGCCGATTACCGCGACCCGGATCGAGGCGTCTTCCTCAGGCTCGGCCGATTGCGAGTCCAACCCCTCGAGCACGGCTTCCATCAGCTCGAGCAGGCCCTGGCCATGCGCGGCTGCAACCGCCAGCGGCATGCCTAAACCCAGCGCATGAAAATCCGCGGCCACGATGTCCGCCTCGAGCCCTTCGGATTTGTTTAGCGCCAGCGCCACCGGCTTGCCGGTGCGCAGCAGTTCGCGCGCGATGAACTCATCCTGCGAAGTAAGTCCGGCGCGCGCATCGGCCAGCATGATGATGCGATCGGCCTCGGCAACGGCCTTCTCGGTCTGCACGCGCATCTGCGCTTCCAGACCCTTGGGATTCTCGATCAGTCCGCCGGTATCGATCAGTACGCAGAGCGTGGAGCCAACCCGCGAGTAGCCATATTGCCGGTCGCGCGTGACGCCGGGGACATCGGCGACAATGGCGGCGCGCGTGCGCGTCAGCGCATTGAACAGCGTTGACTTGCCGACATTGGGCCGGCCGACGATGGCGACAATGGGCAGCATCGGCGGCTCACTTGGCTTGGAGCGCTGGCGCCCGCAACGCGATCAGCTCGCCGGCGTCGGAGAATGCGAGCAGCAGATCCCCGGCGACGATCATCGGATTGCTGACGCGTTTCTTTTTGCCGATCAGATAGCGCGCCACCGGCTCGCCGGTGGCGGCGTCGAACCAATGCACGAAGCCGCCGAGATCGGCGACCACCACGCGTCCGCCATAGACCGTAGGCGCCGACAGCTGCCGCCTTTCGAGCGTCTTCACGCGCCATTGCTCGACGCCGGTGCGCCGGTCGAGCCGCACCAGATCGCCCTCGGCCGTGGAAACGTAGACCGCGTTCTCATCGACCGCCAGGCCGCGGAAACTCGACAGGTCCCGCGCCCAGATGATCTGTCCGTTCTCGCGCGACATGCGCGCCACGCGCCCCTGGTAGGCCACCGCGAACAGATCCTCGCCATCGGCCACCACCGGCGCATCGACATCGATCAGTCGCTGCAGCTCGGTGCTGCCGTGGGATTGGCCGACCGGGGATTCCCAGGCCGTGCTGCCATTGCCCAGGGCGGCCGCCACGATGCGCCCGTTGTCGAATCCGCAGATGGCAACATCGCCGGCGATGATGGGCCGGCTGGTGCCACGCAGGGTCAGGCGCGGCACCTGCTGGTCCATCACCCAATTCTCGCTGCCATCCCGGGCCGAAAGGCCATGCAGCCGGCCATCCACGGCGCGCACGATCACGATGCCATTGCCGATCGCGGGTGCCGAGAGAATCTCGGCGTTAATGCGCACCCGCCAGCGCTGCGTGCCATCCTGCTCGGATAGCGCGATCACATCGCCCTTGGAGCTGCCGACGATGATCAGGCCGTCCGCGGCGCCGGGACCGGCTGAGAGCGGAGCGCGCACCGAGTGCTGCCAGAGTTCCTTGCCGCTCGCGAGGTCATACGCGGTGACATTGCCCTTGTAGCTGGCAAGGAACACGCGCTGCCCGTCAACGGCAGCGTCGATTCCGAGCCGCAGCACCGGCTTTTCGCCGCCCTCGTTGACGTGCCAGACCGATTTGATCTCGATGCGATTGACCAGCGGCACCAGCACCGCCGGCTTGTCGGTCTTGTCCTTGCTGCAGCCGATCAGGCAGATCGTGGCGCAAACACCCAGGATCAGCGCACGCGTGAGATTGGTCACGAGTGAGCCAGCTCGTTGATCTTCAGGTCCAGCAGTTCACCGTCGACCGTGTCGGCGCCGCTCGCGCGCGCGGCGCGGTACTCTTTCAGCGCCCCTTCGCGATCGCCCTTGGCGAGCAGCGCATCGCCGCGCAGCACCCCGTAGCGCGCCTTGAAGGCCCCGGCATCCGCGCCATCGAGGGTCTTGATGGCCTCGTCGGGTTTGCCCTGCGCGAGTTGGACGCGCGCCAGGCGCAGACGTGCAATCAGCGCCAGCGAATCATCGCGGGTGTGCTGCATGACCTCGCGCAGGCGTGCGGCCGCCAGGTCCAGCTGCTGGTTCTCCGCCTGCACGCGTGCGGCGGCCAGGTTGGCCTGATCGCCATAAGCACTGTTCCCGAAGTCTTTGACCAGCGCGTCGGCAATCTTCACGCCACCGGCCAGATCGTTGTGAGTGAAGGCGTCCACGGCCTGCTGATAGCGTGCCGCGGCCTCGAGCGCGCGGTTCTCGACGTGGGACTGCCACAGGTGCCAGCCGCCGAAGGCGGCGGCCACGACCGCGACACCGGCCAGCATCCAGGGCGCCTGCTCGCGCAGGTTCCGCAACAGGCGTTCCCATTGCTCTTTTTCGTTCAGATACTCGTCCACCGAATCCTTCTCCCCCTATAGCAGTGACGCAATGCGTCCCGGCAGTTCCGCCAACGGACAGTCGATCTGACCACCCTCGCGGCGCAAAGGTTTCACCGCGGCCACGCCGCGATCCATTTCCTCATCCCCAAGAATCAGGGCCAATTGGGCCCCGCTGCGATCCGCGCGGCGGAACTGTGTCTTGAAGTTGCCGCCGCCTAGATTGAGCACTACCCCACGGCCTGGCAAGGCATCGCGCAATTGCTCGGCCAGGCGCATCGCGGCCAGTTCCGCACGCTCCCCGCTGGCAACCAGGTAGATGTCCGGCGCCCGCGCCGCAGGTTGGCTGCCGGCCTGTACGATCAGGGCCACGATCCGCTCCACGCCGGCGGCAAAGCCGATGGCTGGCGTGGGCTCGCCGCCCAGCTGCGCGATCAGCCCGTCATAGCGGCCGCCCGAGCACACCGCATCCTGCGAGCCGAGTGCGTCGGTGACCCACTCGAACACGGTCCGCGAATAGTAATCCAGCCCGCGCACCAGCCGCGGGTTGACCTCATAGGCGATCCCCATCGCCGTAAGCGACGCGCGCAACGCCGCGAAATGCTGCCGTGACTCCTCGTCCAGGTGATCGTGCAGCAGCGGTGCGCCCTCGATGAGCGCTCGCAGATCGGGGTTCTTGCTGTCGAGGATCCGCAGCGGGTTGCCGCCGAGGCGCCGCCGGCTGTCCTCATCGAGCGCGCTCTCGTGGGCGCGGAAGTACTCGACCAGGTGCTCGCGGTACAGCGCACGCGAGGCCGGCGTCCCCAGCGAATTGATCATCAGGCGCACACGCGAGATTTTCAGTTCCCGCCACAGCCGCGCGCTCAGTGCGATCAGTTCCGCATCGATATCGGGACCGGCGAAACCCAGCGCCTCGACATCCAGCTGGTAGAACTGCCGGTAGCGGCCCTTCTGCGGTCGTTCGTGGCGAAACATCGCGCCACTGCACCACAATTTGTGACGTTGCCCGCGCAGCAGGTTGTTCGAGATCGCGGCCCGCACGATGCCCGCGGTGGCCTCGGGGCGCAGCGTGAGACTGTCGCCGCCGACATCCTGGAAGGTATACATCTCCTTCTCGACGATATCGGTGAACTCGCCGATCGAGCGCTTGAACAGATCCGTATGCTCGACAATCGGAACGCGCACTTCCTCGTAGCCATAAGACTCGAAAATGGCACGCGCCACGCGCTCGAGGTGTTGCCATGCCCCGATTTCCGCCGGCAATACATCATTCATGCCGCGCACCGGCTGAATCGATTGGGTCATTAATGAGTCCTAGGGATGCGTGCCGCGCGCACGCGATGGCGCCTTGGCGGCTGAATGCGTGTTCGCGGCATGTGAAGACGGCCCATCGGTGACGCCGCCGCCACCATCCACCGGCGATCGCTGCGCGGCGCTATCGAGTGCCGGATCCCACAGCGTCGCGCTCTGGCCATTGAACCGAGCCGCAGAATCCGCGCTCACCGGGCTGTCGAGCGCGCCGCCCACCGGTGCGGATGGCGCCGGCGCACCCGCCGTGGCCGCGGCATCCGCGCTGACCGTGGCTGAGGCCGTGGGGGCGGCTGCAACCGGCCGCGGTACGGCATCGTGCGAGTGCGGGACGCGCCGGGCCCACAGCACCACGCCGATGATGACGAGCACCAGGGCACCGAGCGCCGCTGTTCGCGGCCGCAGTGCGCGTGCCGCAGCGTCGGATTTGCGCAGCAATCCCGCGCCGTGCCGCAGATCCGGCGTCGAGCGCGCCGGGTGCAACTGCAAAAACGATTTCTCGACTTCCTGAGGCGGCAGTCCCAGCAACTCGGCATAGCGACGCAGATGCCCGCGCGCGTACACCGCCGCACCCAGCACCTCGAACCGCCCGGCTTCCAGCGCCTTGACCGCCGAGACATCCAGGTGCAGCCGGTCTGCGGCCTGCATGAGACTCAAACCGGCCTGCTCGCGCGCGGCCGCCAGCCATGCGCCCGGTCCCGCTTCCGGCCCCGCCGGCTTCGGACCTTCCGTGTCCTCCTCCTGGCCCATGATCAGCCCGGATTAGCCTGATTGGCCGCCAACGAACGCGCCTGCGCGGAGTTCGGAAACTCCTTCGACAGCCGCTGCGCATAGCGCGCCGCGGCGGCCGCATCGGCTTGCGCCTGTGCGATCCGCCAGCCCAGCAGCAGCAGGTCGGGCGTCGCGTTGTTGTTGGTCAGGTAGAAGTCCACGCGCAGGCGCGCAACCGCGTACTTCTGCTGCGTCAGGTCCAGGTCCGAAGCCTGGAACACCGCTTCGGAGTAAGCCGGATTGGACTGCAGCGCGCGTGCGAACAGCTGCGCCGCCTCGGTCTCGTGATGCGCCTGGCGCTGACACACACCGGCGTTGGTGTAGGCCGCCCACGGCGATCGGTACAGCGGATTGCCGGCGGCCAGTTCGAAATTGTGTACGCCCTCGGGCGCGCGGCCATGGCTGCACAGGTAGACCGCGTAATTGTTCAGCATCGAGGGATCGCCGGGCGCCAGGGACAGCGCCTCGCGATATTCCTTATCGGCCTCCTTATCCTTGCCCAGCCGCTCATCGAGCAGCCCGAGCGCGGCATGGATCTCGGCGCTGTGCGGATCCTCGAGCTCGGCGCGCTCGATCTTGTCCTTGGCGGATGCCAGGTTCCCCTGCTGCAGATAGCCCATGCCCAGCTGCAGGTTCGCCTGCGCGGCCTTGTCGCGCTGACTGGTGGTGTAAGTGGGCACCCCCGTGGGCTGCCTGCTGCTCTGGCAGCCCGCGAGGATCGCGACCGTCGCGAGCACCGCGGCCACGCCCAGCAACCCGAACCTCACGCACTCACCTGCACGCGACTTCGCGCCTCGGCAGCGGCCGCGCGATCGCCTAATCGCACCACCGTGCGATCGATGACGCGACCGACCAGTTGGCCGCAGGCCGCATCGATGTCATCACCGCGAGTGCGTCGTATCGTGGCAATGATGCCGCCGCGAACCAGCTCATCACGGAAGCGCGTGACGGCGCCATCGCTCGAGCGGCGATAGGGCGTGCCGGGAAACGGATTGAAGGGGATCAAATTCACCTTGGCCGGGTGTCCCGCCAGCAGCTGAACCAGCGCACGCGCCTGCGCCGGCGCATCGTTGATCCCATCGAGCATTACGTACTCGAAAGTCACGCTGCGGCCGTTCTGTTCATCGATGTAGTGCCAGCAGGCCTCGAGCAGCTCGGCGATCGGATGCAGCCGATTGATCGGCACCAGCTGGCTGCGCAGCGCATCGTCCGGGGCATGCAGCGACACGGCCAGGGCCACGTTGGTTTCCTGGGCCAGCTTGTAGATCTGCGGCACCAGGCCGGAGGTGGACAGCGTCACGCGCCGGCGCGAGAGATCGAAGCCCAGGTCGTCGAGGAAAATGTGCAGCGCCGGGACCACGTTGCGAAAGTTCGCCAGCGGCTCGCCCATGCCCATGAGCACCACGTTGGTCACGATGCGCTCGCCCGCCGGTTTGAACCCGAGCTCGCGATTGGCAAGCCACACCTGCCCCACGATCTCCGCGGTGCTGAGGTTGCGGTTGAAGCCCTGCTGCGCGGTTGAACAGAACGAGCAGTCGAGCGCACAGCCGACCTGCGAGGAGATGCACAGCGTCCCGCGATCAGTCTCGGGGATATAGACCATCTCGTAGGCCTGGCTCGAATCGGCGCGTAGCAGCCACTTGCAGGTGCCGTCGCTGGCCTGCTGCACGCGCATGATTTCGGGCAGCGTGACCTGCGCCGCCGCCTGCAGCTGGGCGCGGAAGTCCTTGGCCAGATCGCTCATGTCCTCGAAGCGATCCACGCCGCGCTTGTACAGCCAGTTCATGAGCTGGCGCGCGCGGTAGGGCTTCGAGCCCAAAGCTGCGCACCACTGCTCAAGCTGTGCGCGCGGCAGCCCGAGCAGGTTGACGCGCTCATCGGCCGGCAAACCTTGGGGCGGCGCCTCATTCATGCGCGCGGGCAGATCTCCGTGGTGCTGAAGAAGAACGAGATCTCGCGTGCCGCGGTGTCGGGGGCGTCCGAGCCGTGCACCACGTTCTGCTCGATGCTCTTGGCCAGATCCGCCCGGATGGTGCCGGCGGCAGCCTTCTTCGGGTCGGTCGCACCCATGATCTCGCGATGCCTGGCGACGGCATTGTCGCCCTCGAGCACCTGGGCGATCACGGGACCGGAGGTCATATAGCGCACCAGGTCCTGGTAGAACGGCCGCTCGCGATGCACCTCGTAGAACAGCTCCGCCTGTTGCTGCGACAGACGCAGCATGCGGGCGGCGACGATCTTCAGGCCCTGGCTTTCGAAGCGGCGATAGACCTCGCCGATCAGATTGCCGGCCACGCCGTCGGGCTTGACGATGGACAGGGTGCGCTCGAGCGCCATGAGAACCTCCGTGCCGAAAAATGGCCGGCAGTATAGGCGTTGCGAGCCGCGCCGGGCAATCCGTTTGGTGACGGAAGTGCCCGACTTTTAAGGCTTTTCAGACCGTGAAGCTCTCGCCGCAGCCGCATTCGCCGCGCACGTTGGGATTCTCGAAGCGGAAGCTCTCATTGAGCCCCTGGCGTACGAAATCGATGCGCGTGCCGTCGATCGTCGGCAGGCTTTCACCATCCACGAACACTTTGACGCCCTGCGATTCGAACACCAGCTCGCCCGCGCGCGCCTCATCGGCGTAATCGACCACATAGCGAAATCCCGAGCAGCCGGCCGGCTTGACCCCGACGCGCAGGCCAATGCCGTGGCCGCGGCTGGCCAGCCGATCCAGCACTCGGGCAGCTGCGGACTCGCTCAAGGAAATTGACATAATCGACCTCTACAGATACCTAATTTTACTACAGTTTCTCTACGCCTGCGCCAACGCTGCCCGAAGTGCGTCCTCGATCACGAGCAGCCGCCCCAGTTTAGCCCCTGGCAACCCCAGGCGCTCACTCCACTCGAGCGGATTGCCCACTCCGGGCGCTTCGAGCGCCCCGCCGGCGACAGAGTGGCCCTCGAGCCGACGCGCCAGCCATTCGCAGGTCGCCAGCGTGTGCGGGCAGCCATAGGCGCGAAAGCGCGCCACGGCTATCCGGCCTTCCAGAAGCCGCAGCGCAAAACATACGCGCGTCCCCAGTGCCTCGCGCCCGGCCTCGCCGCGGACGACGCGCCCCGGCCCGGCGCTAGCACCCGGGAGCTCTCCGGCATGATCCAGCGCCGCGAACAGCGCCCGGATCTGCGGCGCGAGCGGATCTGCATCTGCGGCCAGATCCGGATCTGGGGTTTGCCCGGGCTCGTTCAAGCCGTCACGCCCCCCTCAGGGCGCCACCGCGCGCAGGCGCGCCACTTCGCGGCGCACCGCGGCTACGGCCTGATCGACGTCTGCGTCCACGCTGAAGCGCCCCAGGCTGAATCGCAGCGAGCTCTGCGCGGTCTGCGTATCCCGGCCCAGGGCGCGCAGCACATAGGACGCCTCATCGCTGTCCGCATTGCAGGCCGAGCTGGTCGACAGTGCGAGTTCGGTCAGGCCCGCCACCAGGCTCTCGCCTTCGACTCCCGGAAACGACACGTTCAGGATGCCCGCCACCCGCTGGGTGGGGTGACCATTGAGCAGCGTCCCGTCGATGGACCGCAGCCCGTCCCACAATCGGGCCCGCAGCGCCGCGACGCGCCGGCTTTCCTCGAGACGTGCGTCGGCACACAGCTCGCACGCCAGCCCGAAACCGACGATCTGGTGAACCGCCAGTGTGCCGGACCGCAGTCCGCGCTCCTGCCCGCCGCCGAACATCA
>Ga0302308_10000169_pt1 | contig 58645 bp, 49 predicted proteins | sample III_Palsa_E3_3_FD_200531 | JGI IMG/M metagenome (GOLD analysis project Ga0302308, IMG submission 200531) | Peat permafrost microbial communities from Stordalen Mire near Abisko, Sweden - III_Palsa_E3_3 | ecosystem: Environmental > Terrestrial > Soil > Palsa > Peat permafrost | place: Sweden...
CACCGGCGAACCCGACCCGCTCGACACCATCGTCATCCTCGACCCGCCCCACAGCGTCCAGGCCGGCGACGTCATCGCTTATCTCGGTGAATACCAACGCGCAGGCGACGTCACCACCTTGCCGCCCCAACCCATGCGGCCGATGCTGCACCTCGAAACCTTTACCGGTGACGACCTGCCGAGCTATCTGACCCGAAGCCGCGCCCGCGCCGAACAACTGCCCGCCGCCCAACGCACGATCCTGGTGATTTCAGCGGGCGCGGTCTTGGTCCAACTGGCCAAGCCCGACCAAACCTTGGCTTACGGCGCTACCGTGCAAGCAACCGCCGATTCTCCCTCGGGCAGTTTATGGGTCAAGGTGCAGCAAACCCAAGCGGCCTCCGGGAATGCGTCTCCTCCCGTGCTGCAACCCGTGGGACCGCAGTTCTGGATCAGTTACGCCAATCTCGCCAACCCCAGCGGCTGCGTCGCCTGGTCGACCTTCCCGCTCAAGCTGCAAGGCGCTGCCGGCCCCACCGCGGCCCACCTGCGTGCCATTCCCATTGCGGACTTGAATGCGGTTGCCAAGGACGACCACGGCAACACCTGGTATCAAGTGCCCGTGGGGGTCGACGACGGCAACACGGCACTCGGTTGGGTCTGCGACAAAAACCACCCGCTGGTTAAATTGGACAGCCCCTGGGCCTGGCCTGGTTTCGAGGCGCTGGAACTGGACGCCTCCGTGGAGGACCTGTTTAAACGGTCCATTCACCTGTCGGACGGGAGCGTCGCTGCGGAAAAAATACCGTTCGAGCAAACGTTTGAGGCACTGCGCAGTTCAGCGCTCTTGAAAAAACTGGAAGATATTCTCGATTGTCGAGGGGATAGGAACGGCAAGATTACGGCCGTAGAATTGAGAGGCGCATTGCGCGAACCTTGGCTGGCGGACATCATTCAACGCTTGATCGTACGTTACGAAAGCGAATGGGGTGGGGAGATGAGCAAATGGGACGCGCTCACCTCACTGATGAACGATGGTGCGCCGGTGTGGAACGCCGAAATGACGCGGATCAACGCCTTGAGGTTTTGGCCTGGGGTTGCGGCGGTGAAGGAGTTTCCGGTTTCAGCCAAGGTTTATCATTGGCATCCGGTGGGGTTGGTGGGGAATTTTGCTAGTCGGGGCCCGACTCTTGAAGAGGCTCGTGTAAGGGCATTTTTACGAGTCATCCGAGTAGGCGAAGGAACTTCCACGGATATTGGCTATAGAACCATCTACGGGAATGTAACATTTAATAACTTTTCGGATCATCCCCGCAAGGCAATTACGGCGGGAAATTATACATCCACTGCCGCAGGTGCGTACCAGATGCTAGAGACCACATGGGATCTTTTGGTAAAGAAAAAAGGATATAAAGATTTCACTCCAGAGACACAAGATAAAGCCGCCGTTCAATTATTGATTATTAGAGATTCTTTGGAATATATAAAAAAAGGCGATATAGAAACTGCGATAAGAGGCGCCGGTAAAAAGAATGAAGGGACTAACAAGGAATGGGCCAGCCAACCAGAGTCGCCATATGGCCAACCAACCATGACTATGGATAAAGCGAAAATATTATTCAATAAATTTTTCGATGATGAAATTAATGGAGTTACTACGTTGAAAATTTCTATTGGTGATTTGCTTCCAAAAAATAATTGAGTCATGAAATTTTTATGATAAAAAAAATATTAATCATCGGTTCAATTTTATTGAATATTAATGCTTTTGCACAAACTGCTCTGCCTGCTGTGGATTCGTCAGCGCTTCAAGGCAGGTGGTCCCCCGATTGTAATGCTGTGGAAGGGGTGACATTTGATAAAAAAGGTACTGCATTAATTGCAGTCAATTCAAATCAAATATACGTTGACGGATACGTCAAGGAAATAGGTAATAATACATTTGATTTATTTTTCCTGTCAACTAAGGATCTGGGTCGAGGAGGTGCGTCTTTGGATTGGGACTCATTTTCAAAAATAAGACCAATTGCTAAAATATCGCTGGTACATGCTGCCATTGCGAATTTCGAATGGAATGGTTTTTTTAATACAAATAAAAGAAAATATCAGTGGGTCACCGATCCTGATTTTTATCAAAAAGATAATGGATCTATTTTTAATAAATGTCGTGAATGATTTTGCAAATTTCAAGGGGAATTTGCAATAACGCTAGCGAGATTGAAGGTGCAATGACCGAATTCTCTATTGTTCGCATAAGCTCGACGCAACGAGGAGTGATTTAAATGTGGAACGCCCCGATTCCCGGTTGCCACCTGGCTGGATGAAGGTCCCAACCTAGCCCCGACCTTGCTCACCAGCGAACAAGGCGACAAAGACGTCGACTACGAATACGACCTCTACGCAATTGCAACCGAGCTGTACCCCGGCTCCCCTAGTGCGGGATACGAATTACTGCGATTCGGCAAAGTCATCGGGCCGGACAGCGTCGTCGCCGAGGAAAAGCATAATTGGCAGTGGGTGACCTATGGAGCCGGCCAGCAAGGTTATATCGACCTGGCCGATGCAAGCGTACAAGTCCTGTCCGACGCCGATTTCCCTTATTGGCTGGGATGGCAAAAGGTCGAGGGCGGTTTGTTTCCCGAGAGCGGCCAGTGCAACATGCTGTCGATGCTCGACCTGCTTGGCGTCGCGCGCGACCTCGGTGCGACCAAAACCGACCCTTCCGGCGGCGCACTCAGCGTGGCGCCCGACGTTGCCGACGACAAAGGAACTGAAGAGCTTCTTTGCGATTCATCCACATGTGCGCGACTGGGCACAACGATTGGTGTGCAAGTTCCCCAGCGAATGGGACAAAGGCAACAACGGCCGCTGGGTCAAACTCAAGCAAAAAGACGGCTTGGGACCGGGGAAAGACGGTCCGTTTTTAAACAACGATGACGAATACAACAAACACATCACCTTCCTGGAAAAGCTGGAGTGGTGGACTGACGCGGGGATGGGCGACTCGAATGTGTGGCACTTTCATCCGTTTCGGTTTATTCAGCAGTTTAGGCGGTGTGGGTGGTTGAGTGCGGATGAGTTGGTACGAGCAGTACCGGGCTCAACCGAGAACGCAGGGAGATTCAAAGTAGCGATCAACAAAACTATGCGCAAATATATGGGCTTTGATAGCGTGCGCCGAAGTCATTTTTTGGGTCAAATGAGTCACGAAACGGGCGATTTAGCTGGCCCAATGTTGGAGGTGGGTAACTCGGCTGGAAGTAAATTATACGAAACAGATCTGGATTACTACCGAGGGCCAGATAGCTATTCATATTTTCATCTTGGTCTTGGATATGAGAAATTGCACAATACTTTAGGTAATGAATATTACCCGATAACAGGAACTGGAGACGGAATAAAATTTCGCGGTCGAGGTAGCCTGCAAATCACAGGGAGAGATTCTTATTCCACCTATTGGACTTATCGAGGATGGATATTGAAATCTAGCTTTGATGCGAAATGGTGGAGTATTTCGGGTTGGTGGGATTCTCCGAGAAACCAAAGTATACGCCCCGCCATAATTCCGGATCCACAACGTATATCTGCGCGAGCGTCCGGAAACGAACACAATCCGATTGATGTCGGTGGGTGGTATTGGGCAGATAAAAAAATAAACATGACATGTAGTGAAGAAATAAATTCGACATCTGATGCTCCCACGGCAAATTCGGTATCATCGATTATCAATCGTTATGACGTGCCAACTTTCCCTGCCCGGAAAATTCACGTCGAAACGGCAAAGAAAATTCTTTGTGATGGAGTTTGATTTATGCTTAAAAAATTAATATTGCTAGCCGTATTTTTAACGAAAACACTATCGGCTTGTGCGGAATGTGAAGATCAGCAAGTTAAAGAGTTTAATCTTCGAGGGTTAAGTGACATTAAATTATTAATTAAAAAATGTTCGCTTAATGACACATCTGGTAATGTAACTATTAATGTAATTAAAAACAATAAAACTTCCCAAGTTCTGCATTCGACTTTTGACTCAGATTCCTACGTTTTAGATGTTAACCCGGATTTTATTATTGATTCAAGTGGCGGCCCTGATTTGGCTGTTGCAACAGGGAAAGGTCGCGCGGGAGATGGAATGCATTATTGGAAAATAGACAAGAAAAATCTGCAATATACTGATTTGGGCGAAGCGCCTACATTAATCCATGATAAAGATGGAAATTTGTTTTCGCTTGAGTCAAGTACGGGAGAATTTAGATCTATTCGATATAATTATAATTATGGTTCCAGCGGCATGAAAATAGTTTCAGCAATTGGTTTTAGTCAAAATGGACCGCCAGAAAAATATGAGATTACTCATCTAAAGCCAAATCCAAAATCCCTTGAAGATAAATGGGAGAGTTTAGATAAAATAACCGTTCCTGCGGATATCGCAGAGAAATGTATGGATGGAACTGGTGCTTGCCCTTAAATAAAATTTATCGTGTAAGTAAGTATTTTGATAAATTATTTCGTGTAATTAACTATATTGACGCCTCGTCCCAATTTGTGAGAGCGAAGGCGCGACGTATGCCGGCGCGAACATTCATCGATGCACGGAAGTAGGAACTGGAGATGATAACGTCGCAGCAGCTACTACTTTGGTCAACGGAGGCAGTACTGGCTTTGCGGAACGCCAGGATTTTTTCATTATACGAACTTCATCTTAGGCGACACACAAAAGATGCCGATCGACTCAGCGTCGATAAGACAAATGGACAATTGATAATGACGAGATTTTGTTCCACATTTGTGCATTGGAGTGTCGTGGCTCTTGTCACTATTTCAAGTCCCTTCGCGAAGGCACAGGAGGGGGCAAGCATGCCACATCCTGATTTCCCCGCCGATATCGCTGCGGTAATGAAACCTTTATCGGCTGTAGCCGTTAACCGATGTGGTTTGAATTTATTTTATCCAGCATTAAAAAATTTCTTTGACCAGGAGATGGATCCTGGATGCGCCGGCAAGTATCAGAATGGTGGGACAACTCACCATTCGCTACAAGCCTTCCGAATAAATCGCCAATCGTAAATTACGCGCCGCCCACAAAAAAGCAGCCAATATTTTTGGCACCAACAAAAAATGGCTCGTCAACCCACCGAACTGCCGCGCCCAGCACCCCAAAAAAACACCAAGCGCGGCAACCCCAAAACATCCAGATCTACCCCCCGTCACACCCTACAACAACCCAACCCCACCACCCCAGCCCCTTTCCCCATCCCCCCCAACCGCTCCACCCCCTCCTCCAACAAAACCGTACCCGGCGTCCCATCCCTCATCCGCAGCGACACCGTCCCATCGCGTTCATCCCGTGCCCCCACCGTAACAAAAACCGGAATCCTTAACTCGCGCGCATCCACCACCTTACGCTCAAGCCGCTCCGACCTGTCGTCAAACACGGCACGTACCCCAGCGTGTTCAAGCAACGCCATCACTCGCCGTCCATACGCGTCACTGGCTTGCGACACCGTGGCTACCGTAACCTGATCGGGCGCCAGCCAAAACGGCAGCCAGCCTTCGTGGTGTTCCAGCAGTATGGCGATAAAACGTTCCATGCTGCCCAGCACGGCATGGTGAATCATCACCGGGCGTATGCGCTGGTTGTCGAGATTGACGAAGATCGCGTCGAGACGTTCGGGTAGTACAAAATCGAGTTGTATCGTGCCGCATTGCCAGCTTCGACCGCGGCTGTCGGTCAGATGGAATTCGAGTTTGGGGCCGTAGAAAGCGCCTTCTCCCGGATGCACTTCATAGTCCAGGCCGGCGGCGCTTGCGGCTTGCGCCAGTGCCGTTTCGGCGCGATCCCAGGCAAGCTCGTCACCGGCTCGCGGCTCGGGACGCGTGGATAAGCAGACCTCGAACTTTGAAAATCCGAAGTCGATATATACCGCGCGCAGCAACTCGCAAAAGCGTCCGACTTCTTGTTCCACCTGGTCTTCCGTGCAAAAGACGTGGGCGTCGTCCTGGGTGAAAGCACGCGTGCGTTTCAGGCCTTCGAGCGACCCTGACGGTTCGTCGCGATGGCAGGCGCCAAATTCGCTGTAGCGTAGCGGCAGGTCGCGGTAGGAGCGGATTTTTTGCTTGAAGATCTGGATATGGCAGGGGCAGCTCATCGGCTTCAGGCAATAGGGCCGGTTTTCTTCGGCCTGGTCGAGCGCATACATATGGGCCTGGAATTTATCCCAATGTCCGCTGCGTTCCCATAAGGAACGGGCCAGCAGTTGCGGTGTTCTGATTTCGCGAAAGCCCGCGCCGCGCATGCGGCGCCTCACATAGTCTTCGACCACGCGATACAGTTCCCAGCCGCGTGGATGCCAAAATACCATGCCGGGGCCTTCGTCCTGCTGGTGGAACAGGTCTAGTGTGTTGCCTAATTGCCGATGATCGATATCGTCCATGGTGCTCTCCGTCGGGTTGAGATCCGTGACGGAGGGCGGTAAACGCAGAAGGCCCCGTCCGTCGCCGGCGGGGCCTTCTGCAGTCGTATCTTGCTGCTTAGCGCAAACGACCTCCAGACGACCCGCCGCAAAGGGTGGTCGTGGTGGTGGTCGCAGTCGTCGGGGCGCAGAGATGCAAGTTCATGAGGCTAACAATACGGGATTTGATGGTGCGCCGTCAACTGTGCCGCTGCTGCCTGCGCATGGGCGCAGCAGCGGGCCGTCTCGCAGCAGTTGTTCGAACGCGTCGGCGGAAACCGGGCAGCTAAAATAAAACCCCTGGATCGCATCACAGTGATGCTCGCTCAAATAATGCAATTGTTCTTTGGTTTCGACACCTTCGGCGATTACTCTAAGTTTCAAGCTATGCGCCAAGGTGATGATGGAGCGCACGATGGGCGCATCGCAGGGTTCCTCGATAATATCGCTCATGAACGATTGATCGATTTTTAATACGTCAATCGGAAAACGTTTGAGGTAACTCAGGCTGGAATAGCCGGTGCCGAAATCGTCGATCGAAAGTTTGATCCCCATCGCTTTCAGTTGGCTCATGGTAGCCACCGCCAACTCGACGTTGTCCATCATCATGCTCTCGGTCAATTCCAGTTCGAGATAACTGGGGTCCAGCGCTGTATCGTGCAAGGCCAGGGCGATGACTTGCGCTAAATTGCGTTGCCTGAATTGGCGTGCCGACAGGTTGACCGAGATGGTGAGCTTGGGTAAGCCTGCTGTCTGCCAAGCTTTCATTTGCGCGCATGCGGTGCGTAGCACCCACTCGCCGATGGGCACGATCAGTCCAAGTTCTTCGGCCAGGGGAATAAAGTCAGCGGGCGAGATCACGCCTTCGGTCTTATGCATCCAGCGAATCAATGCTTCGGCGCCCACAATCTCGCCCCCGGGCAGCGCCACTTGCGGCTGGTAATGCAGGAAAAATTCACCGCGTTCCAGCGCATGCCGCAAGATTGATTCCAGTGCCATCCGTTTATGGATTTTTTTATTCAGCTCGTCGGTATAGAACTGGACGTTATTGCGTCCCTGTTCTTTGGCCCGATACATGGCCGCGTCGGCATTTTTCAATAGGGTTTCGGCATCTTCGCCGTCGGTCGGATAAAGACTGAAGCCGATGCTCGCGGTGACATGCAATTCATGACCTTCTATCATCACGGGCTCTGCAATCGACGCGAGTATCTTCGACATGAGCGAGGCAATCACGGCATCGCTCGAGTGATCGATAACCACCACAAATTCGTCGCCGCCATGGCGTGCCACGGTGTCGCTCTCACGGACACACGCTTTCAAACAGGCAGCTACAGCTTTGAGTAGCTGATCGCCGGTATGGTGACCCAGGCTGTCGTTGATAAATTTGAACTGGTCCAGGTCGATAAAGGCAACCGCCAAGCGATACTGATAACGCTCCGCCGAGGCGATGGTGTGTTGCAGTCGATCCTGCAACAAATTTCTGTTGGCCAAGCCGGTCAAGGCGTCGTAATTGGCTTGATACATCAGCCTGGTTTCGTAGTGTTTCCGATCGCTGATGTCTTCGGCGCTACCTTCGAATAACTGGACCTCACCGCGCTGATTTAGCACCGCTCGCGCGGTTTCGCTGATCCATAACGTCTGGCGATCGAAGCCGTAGATTTGCGATTCGAAATTAACCACCTCACCGCGTTCGCGCAACAAAACCAGGAAATCCACGCGGCGGCCGGGATCGACAAAAAGCGGATGAGCGGGGTCATTCAAGTGCGGAATAAGTTGTTGCGCCGAAGTGTGGCGGAAGATCCGCGCCATTGCGGGGTTGATGTTCAAATACCGGCCTGCCAAATCGATCTGGAAGATACCTTCGACCGCATTTTCAAAGATGGTGCGATATTTTTCTTCCGCCTCGCGCAACGCGATTTCGATCAACTTATGCGAGGTCAGATCCATCGCCACCATATAGATGATGGTCGGCTCGCCCTTGATTTGCAGGATTTTGGGCGAAAGAAAAACCGGCAGCAGCGCGCCATGAAAATCCAGCAGCGAGATCTCCATCTTGCGCTCTTCCAGACCCCACAACATACGGTTGACCGTGACAATATCGGCGGGCGCAAGGAGCGTTTGCAAGAATTTTCCGGCGATGTGCTCCAACGGCATCTTCAACATATCGGCAAAACAACGATTGCAATAGAGAATGGTGCCGTCGGCCGCCAAGGTCATCACACCTTCGTTCATCGCTTCAACCATCATGCGGTACACCTGCTCGGCGCGCTGCAAGGTAAAGATCTTGTGTTCGTTGTGCTGCGATATCACCAGCGCGTCGACACGCCCATAACGGATGGCATCCAGGGTTTCTTCGGCTTCTCGCAGGCGCGTGCGCAAACTCTCAAGTTCATTCGCTATCGCCGGAGATAGATGGACCGAAGCTGGAAATTGATTCATCGCGTCTTGCTCCATTACCCGTTGCCTTTCAATCTACGTGGCTGGTAGTGCGCGAAGCGGGGACAAGATCCAGGCCGATCAATACCCGTTCGGTATTGGACAGATCGCCGATAATCTTTCTCATGGGGACGGGCAAATCACGCACCAGAGTCGGGATCGCCAGGATCTGGTCGATGCTGGCCAACTGCGGATTTTCCAGCAAATCGATGACTTCGATGGTGTATCGATCGGGCACGTGTTGTTCGCAAATCCGGCGCAGATTGGCCAGGGCCAGAATTGATCGGGGTGTTTGGCCGGCAACATAAAGGCGCAATTTCCACTTCCTCTCGGTCGACATAACTTTGGGAGGCGGCGGTTTCTCGGTCGTGCTAATCAATTCAAGCATGATGCAGGCCTTTTGTTGATGATTTTTAGAGGATGGTCGAATCCGCGCGCCGCAGTTTGGCCATGTCGGCGCGGTCGTGAATCATCACGGCATCCCGTTGCTTTTCTTCTTCGGAAAGGCTATCGATGATTTCCGTCGCGGTATCGAACTCTTCGCGCAGGGCGGCGATGTTGGCTTCAAGGGCAAGCCGTTTATGTTCATATTCGCGTTTTTTGCGCTGCAGGTCCTGCTGACGCGACAACACGTTCGACCTGTCCTGCGCCTCCTGTCCCACTCTCGCCGCCCCGGTGAGCACACCCTCGGCGCCGAGGTAAACGTCGAACAGGTCGATGCCTTTGTCGCTCAGGATAAATTCGCGGATCTGGTTGGAATGCGCCATGCCCCGGGACTTCAGGATATACATGCCGCGGTTGCGTTCGCCTTTGTGTTCGATATCGCGCAGGCTCAGCCAGGTGTCGATCAGGGAGGGAATTTCTTCGTTGCTGGCTTCGAGCTTGTCGCCGACATGTGTCATGCCGGTCAAGACGGTGGTGATTTTCCGTGTCTTCAGAAAATCGATCAACCGGGTCAGCATCGACTTGGCTTCCGTATCCGAGCCGACCATGGTCAATGCGGAGATGGGATCGACCACAACATTGGCCGGGTCATATTCGACAATCAGTTTATGCATGGTGACCAAATGCATTTCCAGGCCGTGTACCGAAGGCCGTGACGCGTGGAATTTCAGCAAGCCTTGCGCCACCCAGGGTGCCAGATCAATACCGATCGAGCGCATATTGCGCATGATCTGTTGCGGCGATTCTTCGAAGGCGAAATACAGGCAGCGCTCGCCTCGACTGCACGCGGCGTCGACAAATTTGGCCGAAACACTGCTTTTACCCGAGCCGGCCGTACCGGATACCAAAATGGAGCTGCCGCGAAAATAACCTTCCCCGCTGAGCATGGTGTCGAGTCGCGGAATGCCGCTGGAAATGCGTTCGTCGGAGACGGTATGATCCAGCCCGAGCGAGGTTATCGGCAGTATCGAAATCCCTTGTTTATCAATCAGGAAGGGATATTCGTTGGCGCCATGCTCGCTGCCGCGATATTTGACGACGCGCAGACGCCGGGTGGCAATTTGCTCTTCGACTCGCAGATCGAGCAGAATCACACAATCGGCGACATATTCCTCCAGGCCATAACGCGTCAACGAATGTTCGCCGCGTTCGCCGGTGACAATCGCCGTCACTCCTTTGTCTTTCAGCCAGCGGAATAAGCGGCGCAGTTCGGCGCGCAGCACGGCGGTATTGGCCAAGCCGCCAAATAAAACCTCGATCGTATCCAGTACGACGCGTTTGGCGCCAATCGCATCGATGGCTTGCCCCAGCCTGATAAACAGGCCGTCGAGGTTGTAATCGCCGGCTTCTTCGATTTCGCTGCGTTCGATGTAGATATATTCAACCGACAGCAGCCGGCGCGCATTCAGGTTTTTCAGGTCGTAGCCCAGCGCGGCAAAGTTATCGGTCAGGTCGTCGCCGGTTTCTTCAAATGAGACAAACACGCCGGGCTCGCCGAAATCGAGCGCGCCATGCAACAGGAATTCCATGGCGAGGATGGTTTTGCCGCAACCGGCGTTGCCGCAGATCAAGCTCGGGCGCCCAGTGGGTAATCCACCTTCGGTAATTTCGTCGAGGCCGCGAATGCCGGTGAGCGATTTTGCCAGCGACTGTGGCGTGGTTACGATGTTCAATGGGTCTCCCACTTTATGTGTGTGCCGAAAATGCGATTTGCTGCCAAGTGGGAGTTTTTCTTTAGGCTTTCCAGGAAAAATCATAGATATGAAAATGCCGAGCTTTGGCAGTCGGCTTATTTTTAATTATAGATTTACTGTAGCATGAATTTAGAGCGATTAAACAATAAGTATTTTTAGCCGTTTAGGGGATTTTGTAATATCGAAGAAATGCGATTTTTCCACAGCGTAGATCATGCCACGGTGGGAGGCCGTTGATGTCAGGCCTAAGTAAAAATCAGGAAATTTGAAGGGAGCGACTGTGGGCGGGTGTTGCCGGCGCGGATAAATCCTTGCGGGCAGGTGACATTTGCGGGTTTGTTACTCTAAACAAGCTTGGCAGGCGAATATATTTTTATAAATGCCTGTCTAAATAATTTCCAGTGCGATAAATAGTGTTGCTTTAAAGGCTTGTGATTTTAAATGGTTTTAGATTAAACCTATCGATAAATGTAATTGCGACTATGATAGCGGCTATTTTATTTCGCCTGCTTCCCGGCTCCGGGTCCAAGTGCCGGGCGAACGCAAACTGCGCGGGTAATCCTTATCTCGATTTGTCCGGTAGCCGGATTCCGTAACCGCCGGCCGTTAATGGTCTGTTGCACGGTATCTTCCGACGCTGTGGCCCGCCATGTTTCGGGGGCCACAGCTTGCTGCGGATCTACGCTTTGCCGTAATCGAAAAACCTTCCTGTATCGTGACGAGGGTGCGCCGCCGGGCCGGTTTGTCATGCGCTCCCCATTACGCCCGCAGCGACGGATTGGGGAGTCGTGTACGGTTGCCCTCAGGCGTAACCGTGGATACCCTATTCTTTGGGCTGGCCGCGGCGCGAGAACATACCCTGCTGAAACTGTTCGCGTTCCTCTGGTGTCATTTTTTGCCAGCGCTCCCAGCGCTGCCGACGTCCAGGCCCATGCCAGCCGCCGTGACCATGACCGCGGAAACCGCTGAACAATATTTTGCTCAAGACCAGCAGGCCGAGGGCGTGGGTGTAGTCAAGCGCATGCACGCCGCTGAACAGCGCCGGCATCAGCCAGTTCCACAAGGCCATTACAATCCAGCTCAAGACAGCAATGCCAGCCAGCACAAAGGTGATCATTTTTAAAGCTCGCATTTTGCAATTCATCTTACCTACTCCTCTATAAATCGAATTCTTCATAAATCGCCTTCAGGCGAGTACGCAAATGCAGCACGGCGTAACGCTTGCGCGCCAGCAGCGTGTTGACGCTTAAACCGCTTTGCGCCGCCAGTTCCTTGAAACTTTGCCCCTCCAGCTCATGGGCTATAAACACCTCGCGTTGTGCCGCGGGAAGTTCGTCGAGCGCATCATGCAGCGTGTCCAATAACACGGCCCGCGCATAATTGGCTTCCGGTCCCGCATCGGCGGCCGGCAAGATTCCAGCCAACCAGGGCTCTTCGTCGGAATAATCCTCGATCTCCGGCAACGCTTGCTCTTTCTTCTTGCGAAAACGGTCGATGATGCGGTTGCGCGCCACCCGGAACAGCCACGCACCGACTTGCTCCAACGGTTCAGGCAAGCGATAGGCGGCCACCAGCTCAAAAAACACATCCTGCAAAATATCCTCGGCCTCGCTGGGGTCGGGAACCCGCTTGCGGATGAAATTCCGCAGGCGGGCACGCTCGCGCAGCACCGTTTCAGTGATGTGATCGTCTTGTGTGGTCATCCGTTCAACCAGGGTTCAGCTTCGTTTCCATGCTAGTGAAGACGGATCACCGGCCGGAATATTGTAGAGATCGTAAAAAGAATGGGCCGGGGCGCGCCCGGTGAGCCAACGCCTTCGCACGAAACCGGCGCCCATCGAGCTTACCCCTCCGAGTGGGTGGTGTCGCTGTCCAGGGGGCCGCCTTGTGCGTTCGGCCATAAAACATGTAGGCGGGAAGGTGTTAAGGCTGCGCGGTCTGTAACGCCGGTGTGCTTTCCACCAGATCGATAATGAAGTCCATCACGGCGCGGATTGCCGGTGCACTTTTCAAATCGCGATGGACCACCAGCCAGATCTCTCGCGAGAATGACTCCGCCTCGGTATCCAGGCGGACCAGACCGTCCCCCGCGCGCGGCAAAAACGACGGTAAACCCGCGACGCCGGCGCCGTTGCATGCCGCGGCGTAATGGCTGGTGATATCGCTGATCTTGCAGGCAATGGGGCGATGTCCGGCCGTCTTGCGCAACCACTCTTGTTGAGGCGTAGCGTCGAATTCACTATCGTAAGCGATAAATTCCCACTTTGACGGCGTCAAGCGGTGCACATAATTTTGCGCCGCATATAAGGCGAATTCCAACGTGCCGAGATGGCGGGTGACATTGCCGGATTCGGTGGGACGTACCAGACGCACGGCGATATCGGCTTCTCTACGGCTTAAGGAGACGCTCTGCGCCTCGCCGGAAAGCGCCAACTGAATCCCGGGGTGCAAGGTTCGGAACGCCGCCGCCGCCGGGGCGAAAAAATTTGTTACCAGTACGGGCGGCGCACTCACCACCACGGTTCCGACCAGATGGGGCTGGTCGGCGCGCAGGGCGCGTTCAATCGCATAGGCGTCGGCTTCCATCTCTGTCGCCAGTTCGAGAATGCGCTCTCCGGCGGCCGTCAGCGAGCAATGGCGTGGCAAGCGATCCAACAGCCGGACTTGAAGTTCGGCTTCCAGGGCGGCGACCCTGCGCCCGACCGTCGCGTGATCCACGTTTAACGCGCGGGCGGCACCCGAAAGCGTTCCGGCACGTGCCACCGCGACAAAATGCCTGAGATTTTCCCAGTCGAACATAAGTGCGAATTTTCACGGTGGGTGGGGTTAAGGAAATTTACTCCTAAATCAGCCTGGCGGTACGTCGCGCTTGCGCCGTTTTGGAAGGGGAAGAAACCTCTGAACGGCAGCCCGGATGATCTCCCGCGCTTAAAGTTTTTGCAGCAGGACTTCGGCGGCCCGCTCGGAAATCACCAGCACCAGTTTTAACGTGGCACGCGTGGCACCCACAAAAATCTTGCGGATTTCTTTTTCATCCAGGCTCTCGAAGTCGATTTCGGCAAATACCACCGCCGGGGCCGATTGGCCTTTGAAGCGATACACCGACTCCATCAACATGTCGCCCGGCGAATAGATCGGCTGCCCCAGCAAATCGTAGTTGCCGGTAAACGAACGCAGCGACTGCAAGCCAAGATGGTCATAGCCCAGCAACTGGGAATTCTCGCGGCCGCGATAGCTCAGCAGCACTACATCGCTTTTGCGAAACCCCTCCGAGTAACACAGGCGCATGCCGTCTTTGATGGCTTGCAACAAACCGGCGTGATCTTTATACGTCACGACTTCCACTTCGGTGGTGGAAATCGGCGCCGCGGCTTCGATCGTGACCTCGGCCGGCAACAGCGACTGCAGCAATTTGACCACCGGGCGCGGACTGCGAAAATTGGACGTGGCCCGCAGCTTGACCCAGCCGGGCAACTCCACGGACGGGTGGTTGTAGAGATTTTGCAGCGGATCTTCCAGCCACAGCATGCGGGCATCCGGCTTGGCATGACGGAAGATCAGATCGCGCCACTGCGGGGTGAAATCCTGTCCTTCGTCGACGATGATGGTGTCGAAGAGAAATTCGTCGGGGATGGCCAACTGGGCCACATCGGCAATCATGCGCGAAAACGCGTCGGGCTGGGTGAAGTCGGGCGTCTGGCCCGCATGCCTGAGGAGCTGGTCGCATAACATGTGAACCGTGGCGGCCAGACCGCCGGCCGGCGCAATCAGAGAGAAGTGATCGGCCAAGGGGCGGTTAAAGCAGATATACAAGGGGCGCTGCCCGTGTTCGATCGCCGCGCTATATTCCGCCAGCGCCAATTGCGTTTTGCCGGAACCGGCGGTGCCCGCGACCCGCAGCCGGAACGGCTCGATTTCCAATTGCCGGGCCCAATGCGATAGACCGCCGGCGACCCGGGTCACCAAAGTTTTGGCTTGGCCGATCAGCACGCTGACGTCGGTTTCCAGTTGAATAATATCGCGCAGAAACCGGTGCACCCGCTCGGCCGCGGGCTGGTTTTCACCCGGCGGCAGGATGCGCTGGATCAATCCCGCAAGCTGGTCGCGCCGGGCGGCATCGACGATGCGTTCGGGTGACAGGCCCGCGGTCAAGGGGTGGCGCACCAGATGATCGGGGCAATACAGCAGGTGCTCGATAATCACCGGCAACCCGTTCAGGCTGCGCATCAATTTGCCGCGCAGGCCGTCGACCGTGCGCCCCATCTGGACCGCTACCACTTTGATCTTGCCCGCATAGTTTTTGGCCAGGCCGTCGGCGGTTTCTTCGAGGTAGCCGCTTTTCTGTTCGATGACCAATAACTGCCCGGCGCGGTTCACCACCACAAAGTCGATTTCGCCGTAGATCGCATGGCTGTGGTCGATGTTGGTCCAGTGCACTGCGTGGTAGACGGTGTAGTCGGCCGGTAGATGTTGCGCCAAGGCGGCCAGCGTTTCCAGCTCACGTTGAGCCGGGCCGGTTTGCTGCATGGTGTCCCAACCATCCGGAATAACTCGCGCCACAAAGACCCCTTGATGTGCCAAATGATACGAGCATACATGAAGGTCTCATGCTGGAAAAAAATGGTGCGGTTCCTGACTCGCCCCGCCTCTATTGCAGGTTGGCGGGGCTTTGAGTTCCAGCGCTTTGCTTTAAGCCAATTGCTCCGCATCGCTATGCACTCGTGCCAGAAACTGCTGCATCGTGGCGGCGATTTCTTCCACGTGAGTTTCCAGGGCGAAGTGTCCCGTATCCAGCATCTGTACGGTCGCATTGGGATTGTCTCTGGCGAAGGCGGCTGCCCCCGCGGGGATAAAGAACGGGTCGTGTTTGCCCCAGATGGCGAGCAAGGGCGGCTGCGAGGCGCGGAAATATTCCTGGAAAGCCGGGTAGAGCTTGACGTTGTTGGCGTAATCCAAAAACAGATCCAGTTGAATTTCCATATTGCCCGGCCGCTCGATCAGCGCCACATCCAGCGTATAACCCTCGGGCTTGATCCGTTCCGGATGGGGCACGCCGGCGGTATATTGCCAGCGAATACCCTCGGCGTTGAGTGCCTGTCTGACCGTTTCGCGGTGCGCGGCGGACGGCTCTTGCCAGTAGCTTTGAATCGGCGCCCAGGCATCGCCCAGGCCTTCTTCGTAGGCGTTGCCGTTCTGCGAAACAATCGCCGTGACCCTTTCCGGATGGGCCATGGCCAGGCGCAAACCGGTCGGCGCGCCATAGTCGAACACATACAGCGCATAACGCTCAAGATTCAGCGCCTCGGTGAAGGCCAGCAGCGTATCGGCCAGCGCGTCGAAGGTATAACGATATCCGCGCGCGTCCGGCACCTCGGTAAAACCGAAGCCGGGCAGGTCGGGCGCAATCACCCGGTAGTGATCGGCCAGCCGGGGAATCAACTCCCGATACTGAAACGATGAAGCGGGAAATCCGTGCAACAACAGGATGACCGGGGCGTCGGGAGCGCCGGCTTCGCGGTAAAAAACGTTGACGCCATCGGCGTTGACGCGGTGAATCGTAGTGTGCGACATGGTTGCTTGCTCCAGAGTAGATCAGTTATTTGGGCCGGCATCACCTGCGGCGGACTCGGGAAGCGCGATGACGGCCGCTTCTGAATTCCCGCAAACATGTAACCAGTAAAATATCCTATATATAGTTACACATGGATTTGTGTAACTTGTCAAGTTTATATATACTGGTTACATGAAAAAGTGAGAACTCTGGAAAAAACATGGCAAACCCGATTGCATCCGGTGCGACCGAAGACCGCGCGCTGCTGGGCGACCACCCGGCGTTGAACCTGTTGAACACGGTATCGCGCGTCAACGGGCTGGATTTGGACGAGTTGAATAGCGACGACGACGTGCTGCGCTGGCTGGCCCGGCTGGGCTTGCCCGTGGGCCGGGAGGCCACGGCGCTGCCGCCGCAGGCCTTGCTGCAGGCGGCGCGTACGCTGCGTGAGGCAATTCGTCCCCTGCTGATACAACGCCAAGCGGGAAAACAAATTGAGCCGGGTGCGCTGAATGCGTATCTGCAGCAGGGCCGCAGCTATCTTGAACTGGTGCCGCAAGGTAACGGCGAGCTGCAACTGCTGCGGTTATGGCCGCGCGAAACCGCCGAACAAACCCTGGCGCCGCTTGCCGAAGCGGCGGCGGAGCTACTGGCCACGGGCGATTTCAACTTGGTCCGGCGCTGCGAAAACAGCGAATGTGTGTTGTGGTTCTACGACCGCACCAAATCGCATCATCGCCGCTGGTGCAGCATGGCCACCTGCGGCAACCGGCATAAGGTCGCCGCATTTCGCCAACGGCAGCAGGGAGGGTTGAAGGTATAAATACCGGCCGGGGTTTATTTCGGATACAAACTGGCTGAATAACGGCGGTGGGCGGTCGAGCGACGACCGCCCCTGGACGAGTCAATCTACGTGGTCGGCGGCTTGGACCTGAATCCACATTTGCCGCGAGCCCGAATCACTGCGTCAATACGCCACGCCATCAATTAGTCTTGGCCGCGTTCGCCAGCTTGTTAGCCGCGTCTTGTGCCGTTTCGCTGTCGTCGGTCCAGTAATTGCCGATTACGTCATAAAACGCGCCTTCGACGGCCGGCGTGTCGACCATGTCGTGCGCCCACGACGGCACCAGCGTGCCGTGCGTTTGAGCGCTGCTGAAGTCGGTGGCGGATTTGCGCGCGCAGGTATCGAATTTCGACAGATCCATGCCTTGGCGCACCGGAATCGAACCCTTGTTGAGATTGAATACTTCCTGGAATTGCGGACTGAGCAACAAGCTCGCGAGCGTTTTCTGGCCTTTCTCGACGGCCGGGTCCTTGACCTTGAAGAAGGCAAAGCTATCGACGTTGAAGGTAAACGCATTTTGCGAACCCGGGCCCGGCACGCACAGATAATCCTGGCCTGCCACCTTGTTGGCCACGGTGAACTCGCCCTTGGCCCAATCGCCCATAAATTGCATCGCGGCTTTGCCCGTGATCACCATCCCGGTTGCCATGTTCCAGTCGCGGCCGGTCTGACCTTTATCGGTATACGTCTTGATCTTTTTGAAGGTTTCGAGCGCCTTGACCATGGTCGGGCCTTTGAGCGTGGCCTGGTCGAGTTGCACAAAAGCCTTTTTATAAAAATCCGCGCCGCCGACACCGAGCGCCACCGTCTCGAAGGTTTCCGCTTGCTGCCACGATTGACCGCCGATGGCGACCGGGATGATGCCGGCCTTCTGCAGCAAGTCGGCGGTTTTGAAGAAGTCATCCCAGCTTGCCGGAGGCTGGGCATGCACCTGCTTCAGCGCGTCGGCGTTGATCCACAGCCAGTTGACCCGGTGCACATTGACGGGTGCCGCCACATAGTGGCCTTTATATTTCATGATGCTGGAGATTTGCGTGGGCAACAGCTTGTCCCAGTCTTCGCTTTTGGCCACATCGTCGATCGACAGCAGCACTCCTTCGTCGCCCCATTCCTGAATCGCCGGTCCCTTGATCTGTGCCGCGGCAGGCGGATTGCCCGCGATCACGCGGGTTTTCAGCGCGGTCATGGCATTGGCGCCGGCTCCGCCGGCGACCGCGAAGTCCTTCCAGGTATAACCCTTTTGCTCCAGCATTTGCTTGAGCACCTGGGCCGATTTGGCTTCCCCGCCGGAAGTCCAGTAGTGCAACACCTCCACCTGGACTTCGGCGGCCCGCGCCGCTCCCGCTGCCAGTAGTGCCGCTGCGCCAAGCGCATAGGCGGTCTTTCTTAGCGTCCGGGCGCGATGCCGGGAGAGGGTGGGTTGCTGGGATTTCATCCGGTAAGCTCCTTGCGTGACTACGTCACGGTGTCTCAGTCATTGTTTTTTTGCGTGGCGGGCGTGGCCTGCCGGGCCTGGATCGTATGTCGACCCTTAGTCATCAGCCAGCCGCGCATTGCGTTTTGAGTGCGCGCTGGTTTTCCAACTGTAGATATCAGCGGCTGGGAAAGATGTTAGCGCTAACATGTGCGGCAGTTCTATCGGGACGAACCCTAGCGCGATAAGCACCGTCCACCTTGTCGATCCACCTTAATTCCACTAATCCGCGATCTCGGTTTTTTCGAAGTATCGATGTGCCGTCCAACCGATGGCTTCAGTGATGCCGGCGGCGGTACTGGCATTGATGATGTTACCCAGGCCGGGGATCCAGCCCACCAGCAACTGGCTGGTGGTGCGGCCTACCAGCGCGGCGCTGAAGGTAAGAATCAAATCCGCCGCGGCGCCTTTGGCAATCGATACGCCGTGCTCGGACGCAATCGCCACGATCATGGCGGTTTGCAGCGGAAGAATGGCGGCCGAGTCGGTACCCGGGATTTGCGCCAGTCCGGCGCCGATTCCGCCGCATGCGAGCGCGCACATATGGATAATTCCGTGAATTTTCTTGGTGCGATTCATGGCCATATCCTCCTTGGATGTGAAAAAAATGAAACCGCCCGGTTTAAGGCCGGCACCGAACCGGCCTTAAACCTTGCCTCAGGCCGGCGCGGTTTTACGATCGGGCGTTACAGCCCGATGTTTGCCGCAAGGCAGCGCCGCTGCAAGTTCGGTACTGCTTTGCAGCACGATGAAATGCCCGTCTGGATCGCAAAACAGCACGTCGGCGGCGGGTTCGGCCGTCCCGGCCGGTGCGCTGCAGGCGAAAACCAGCCTATCGCCGGCGATATCGTGCGGCAACGCGGCCGGCTGCAAAGTCCGCCCAAGCGGAGAGCGATAACCCAGCAGTTCGAGGTGAGGACTTGATGCCATGGCCGGGGCCAAAGCAACCACCTCGACGGCATCGTGGCACAACCCATCCAGGCAGTTTTGTTCCATGCCCGAGTTAGTCTGACGGGCTGTGACTGTCATGCCCAAATGCTTGAGATAAAAGTCGATACTGCGTCGCACGTCGGATACCGAGACGGCGGAATGATCGATACCGTCGGGCGCCGCTCCATGATTTTTCCCCTGCTTGAGTTGAATCAATTCAAGCGGGTGGCCGTCCGGATCCCTGAACTTGAAGGCGATGGCCCCGCCGCTTTTCGACGGTAGGGTAATCGGCCCCGGGACACCGTGCATCTCCGCCGAGATGGCACGCGGCGGCGGTGAGAAGGCATCGGTGCGATGCAGTTGCCGGTAGGCGGCGTGGATATCCACGCAGCGCAGCGCAAAATGTTGAAACCAGAGATCCGACGCCAGGCTGCCGGGCGGGTAGGGGCGTGCGTGCGGGCCCACTTCGACCAGCTCAATTTCATTGTCGCCAAATTTCAAACGCTGCGCTTTTAACGTTTGGCCGTGGAGTCCGAGCAACGCCGCATCGATCGAGTAGGCCGCTCCTTGAAGTCGGAAACCCAGGCGTTCGCAGTAGAAAGCGCTGCTCGATTCCAGCGCGCGCACATTGCGGCTGATGTAGCGCAACTGTTCGACGATACAAGGGTTGACGACACAGGGATTGACGGCACGGGGTGTCATGGAGTTTGCGCACCGCGCTGGTTGGTGTAGATGGCAAACAAGGTTTGCCCGGCGCAGATAAACAGGCGGCTGCGATGGCGCCCGCCGAAGGTCAGGTTGGACACCGTGAACGGGACTTTGATCTTGCCCAGCAGTTGACCGTCCGGGGCGATACAGTGCACCCCGTCGGCTGCGCTGCTCCAGAGATTACCGTCTTCATCGCAGCGTATGCCGTCGGCGAAACCAGGATCGATTTGATGGAAAAAGCGCGGCGCCGAGCATAGTCCCGCGGGCGAAATATCGAGCACGCTGATATGTTGCACCGGCGCCGCATCGAATTGAAGCCCGCTCTCGGTGACATAAAGACGGGTTTCGTCGGGCGAGAAACACAATCCGTTCGGACCGGTAAAGGCATCGCTGACCAGGGTCAGTGCGCCGCTATCGGGGTCCAGCCGATACACGCATGCGGGCAGCTCGGCGCGCTGCCGGCCACCCTCGTAGTCGGTTTGGATACCATAGGGCGGGTCGGTGAACCAGATGCTGCCGTCGCTTTTTACCACCACATCATTCGGCGAATTCAGGCGTTTGCCTTGGTAATTATCGACCAGGACCGTCACTTCGCCATCCCATTCGGTACGCGTAATGCAGCGCTGGCGATGAGAACAGCCGATCAAGCGGCCTTGCCGATCCCGTGTATGGCCATTGGCAAAACCCGACGGCTGGCGGAATACGCTGACACCGCCGGACTCGGTCCAGCGCAGGATCCGGTCGTTGGGCAAATCGCTGAACAACAGGCAGGCAAGATCGGCAAACCATACCGGCCCCTCCAGCCAGCGATAACCGTCGCCGAGTTTTTCCAGCGGCGCATTAGGCAGGACAAATGCCTTGAAGCGCGGGTCCAGGATCTCGACGCTATCCATCACCGCCGCCCTTAGCGAAAATGGCCGGGCCGGTGTACCGGCTCGACATCGAGCCGCACCGTCATCAGGACCGCGGGTTCGTCCCCGATCACGCCGGAGCGATGGCCTTTGCGCTGTTGCGCATCGGCAATGCAGCCTTGGTCTTCTCCCAATGAAAGATCGCCCGGACCCATTTCGACGCGAGTGCCGTCCATCGATTCGACCCACCAGCGCCCCGAGATCGGCAAGATCCACTGCGGCGCCGGGTTTTCGTGCCATTCGCCGATCCAACCGACAGGCTGAACCGTAAACACCACGGTCGCGCCGCTGGAGGCCTGGGTATTGTTCCACTGCGGGGCGGCCTGTCCCACACCCTTGAGTTCGAACTGATCGAGTTCGCAATACTTTTGGTGACTCACACCTTGAGCGTCGGCCCAGATATGCCAATACCCGAGTTTGGGTTTCTCGCCCGGGTCCTGGGTTTGCGTTTGGCGGTTGGCGGATGGTGGTGTGTGGTGCATCAAGTCCTCCGTCTATCTCGCCGGGTCGGCGGCCATATAAGGCGCGGCTGAAAGCGGGTGAGCCAAAACGGCCGACGCGCTGGTCGGTGTGCCGCCGATCATCAGCAACACCAGACCGCCGACCAAGCCGAAGTTTTTCAGAAAATCCCAGAAGTGCCCGCGCCCCTCTCCCGCCTTCGACCAAAAGCCCGGATAGTTCCAGAAGGGGTGATACAGCAAGGCGGTCACAGCGCAAAAGCCGGCAAGAACAAACGCAGCCAGCCGATCGTGCCAGCCCAGTACGATGCATACCGGCGTGACAAACTCGACCACAATCGCCAACAGCAGCAACACCCGGCCGCCCGGCAGAAACGACGAGTCGGCCTGTTGCAGGGCATCTTCCCGGTGCACGATTTTGTCGAGTGCGCTAAAGGGAAACATCACCACCAAACACAGGCGAGCCAGACACGGCAGGGCGGCAAGATCGAGCAGATGCATCGCTGGAGTCCGGTTATATGGCGGTGGGTTTAACACCCAGGCGTTCGCCGATGCGGTCGGCCACGCGCAAGGCATTGGCAATAATCGTCAAGGTCGGGTTGACCGCGCCGATGGAAGGGAAAAAACTGGCATCGGCCACATAGAGGTTGTCGAGTTGATGCGCCTTGCAATCGAGATCGAGCACCGAGCTTGCCGGGTCGAGCCCAAAACGGGCGGTCCCTGCCTGGTGTGCTGTGCCGCCAATCGGGATATCCTTGCCCAGGTAAAGTTTGCGTTCCATCAACGTCGGATGCGCGCCCGCCTGGTGCAATACCTCTTCCAGTTTTTTGCGCAAGCGATGATGCGCTTCCATATTGCCTTCCACGAGATCGAGCACCACCCGTTCGCCGTCATATTTGATCCGATTCTCGGGGCGCGGCAGATCTTCGCTGGATAGCCAGAAATCCATCGAGTGCCGCGCCATCTGTTCGAAAGGCATATCCGGCAACCACTCCAGCCACTGCGGCAAGGCCTCGCCGCGAATCTGATCGGCATGAGAGGTGGCGCACATCTGGATCAGACCGAGCGGATAGTCCCAGTCGTCGGCACCGAAATAGAAGTCGCTGAGCGCCAGGGTCTTCTGGAACACCGTCTCATTCGGCTCGCGCATCAAGGCCATCAAAATCGACTGGTTATGCCGCATGTAATTACGGCCGACCTGGTCGGAGCCGTTCGCCAACCCCGTGGGATGGCGCTGATTCGCCGAGCGCAACAACAATAAAGCCGATGAAAGAGCGCCGCAGGCGGACACCACGATATCGGCGCTATAACGTTCGTGTTCGCCGCCCCGCGTTACATGCACGCCCGTGACACTGCGCCCGGTGGGGTCGGTTTCCAGGCGGGTGACATACGCCCCGGTCAACAAGGTGAAATTCGGATAAGCCGCCAAGGCCGGATCGACGCACATCACTTGCGCATCCGCCTTGCCGTTGAGCAAACAGGGAAAGCCGTCGAACGCATCGCAGCGGATGCAGATGCTGGTGGGCGTGACCTGGCCGTCCTGTTCGTCCAGCAGAATGCCGAGCGGCAGATGAAACGGAGACAGCCCCTTCTCTTTGAGCGAGTCGTGCAGACGCTGAATGCGTGGTTCATGCGACACCGCGGGATACGGAAAGGGCGTGCTCGACGGCGGTTCGCAAGGGTCTTCGCCGCGTTGCCCGTGGACATGAAACAAGCGCTCCGCCGCGCCGTAATAAGGTTCGAAAGCGGCATACTCCAGCGGCCAGGCCGGGGAAATGCCGTCCTTATGGATGACCTCATCAAAGTCGCGTTGCCTCAGCCGAAACAGCGCCGCGCCATACACCTTCGAATTGCCGCCGACGTAATAATGCAGCCCCGGATGAAATTTCCGGCCGTCGCCGCCGTACCAGGTTTCTTTGGTTTGATAAGCGCCATCGATAAAGACCGTCTTCGAATCCCAATTGGCCGGCTCGCGTTTGAGATAAGCGCCGCGCTCCAGCAATAAAATGGATTTGCCGGTCGCGGCGAGCTTGTGCGCCAGCGATGCGCCGCCTGGCCCGCTGCCGATCACGATCACATCATAGTGGTCCATGAGATCCCATCTAAATAAGGCGAACCAAGCTCACCTCAAGCGCGCACCTCGGCGCGCCGGAGACGCGCCGACGATTGAGGCAGAGACAGCCGGATGCGGCGCCTGATCGCATGCCGCACACCTTGCAGTAGACGAGCGACTCGCATGACAAGTTCAATCCGGCAATTTTTGCCGACTCTTCCGGCGAAATCGGATCAAACCTATTTTGAACAAATTTTCGTCTTGGCCCGTCTAAACCGACGCACCCTGGGCCGCGCCGGACCAATCTTGCGGCCTGATTTTCGATGCCCGATTTGTAAGGAGCTTGTGCATGACTGATATACATCCCAAAGAACCTGATGCACCGGCACGTCCGGATGACACACGCTTGCCTCGGCCGGTCGTCTACCCGGTACTGGAAAATCAGCCGGCGCTGGTCACCGGCGCCAACTCGGGAATTGGCCGGGCGGTGGCTTTGGGTCTGGCGCGCGCAGGCGCCGACGTGATCGTGAACTACGTGAGCGACCCGGCCGCCGCGGAAGAGGTCGCGCATGAGATCGAAGCCATGGGGCGGCGCGCTATCGCGCTGCAAGCCGATGTCAGCGATGAAACCGCGGTGCAGCGGATGTTCGCCCAGGCGATCGATCACTTCGGCACCCTCCACGTGGTGGTCAGCAATGCCGGACTGCAGCGCGATTCCCCCTACGACGAAATGACCTTGGAGCAATGGAATACGGTAATCGGAGTCAACCTGACCGGGCAATTTTTGTGTACCCGCGAGGCGGTGCGCGAATTTAAACGGCGCGGCGTCGACCGCAACCTCTCCGTTGCCGCGGGCAAGATCATCTGCATGAGTTCCGTGCATCAGCAAATTCCCTGGGCCGGTCATGCGAACTACGCCGCGTCCAAAGGCGGCGTCATGCTGCTGATGAAAAGTCTGGCCCAGGAAATGGCCCCCTATCGCATCCGCGTGAACAGCATCGCCCCTGGGGCGATACGCACGCCGATCAATACCTCGGCCTGGAGCACCGAAGAGGCATATGCCGACTTGATGACGCTGGTGCCGTATAAACGCATAGGCGAGCCTGACGATATTGCCCAAGCCGCCATCTGGCTGGCTTCGGACGCGGCCGATTATGTGACGGGGGCGACGCTGTTTGTGGACGGCGGGATGACTTTGTATCCGGGGTTTGCGACAGGAGGGTGATTACAGCTAACACACCATTCATTTCCACCGGCCGGCCTGCAGCGATGATTTCGATGGAGTACAGTTCAATTCAGCGCACACCTGCACTGCCGTTGAATTTTCTCTCATCACCGAATCATCCAGGAGCACACCATGGATCGCAGCCAAGTTACCAAAAAAATCCTGGCCGGCAAGGTCAGGAGCAGGATAAAGTGGAGCGAGATTGCCGCGAAAGTAGGCGCCAGCAAAGAATGGACTACCGCCGCGCTGCTGGGACAGATGACGCTGAATCTCCAGCAGGCCGGTGTGGTGCGCGATCTATTCGACCTCACCGACGAGGAAACCGCCTGGTTGCAGATCGTCCCCTACAAAGGCACGCTGGATACCCCGGTGCCGACCGACCCGCTGATTTACCGCTGGTACGAGATCGTCAGTGTGTACGGCACCACCATCAAGGAGCTGATTCACGAAGAGTTTGGCGACGGCATCATGAGCGCCATCGATTTTTCGATGGATATCACTCGCCAGGCCGACCCCAAGGGCGATCGGGTCAAGGTGGTGTTGAGCGGTAAATTTTTGCCGTACAAAGAGTATTGAGGGCGGCCGGTCGATTCCAGGCCGCGGACTTGCGCAGGCTATCGGCCAAGCCCATATCCAATACCCTCCGCGCGTCACGGCCGCCCAGCGGAAAAGCTTGAAGCAATAAGGCTTGGTGCGTGCCTCGCGGCATTGCCGTTTACTTCAACGTCGCCAAATACGCGATCAAATCGGCGCGTTGCTTGGCGTCGGCCAAACCGGAATAGGGCATCAGGTTGCCCGGCACCACCGCCTGCGGATTTTGCACGTAGGCGTCCAGGGTTTTCTCGTCCCAGGTCAGTTTGACGCGCTTCATCGCCGGGCTGTAGCGAAAGCCCGGCTGCGAGGCGCTGGCGCGCCCGACGATGCCTTGCAAGCCGGGGCCGACGCCGTTGGCGGCGCTGGTGGCATGGCAGGCGATACATTGCGCATACGCTTGCTGGCCGGCGCTGATGCTTTGCGCCATGACGCCCGGGGTAGCGGCGGCCGATACGAGCAGTACGATTGTTATGGCGAATGGTTTGATAGACATCGTCAAAATTCCTTTAATGAATTGCGCCGCGTAATAAAACGTAGAAGACATAGGGTGCCGAAAGCATGGAGCGCGGGCTCGACGGCGCCTTGAAAAACCGCATCAGGCCAGTACCCGCGGACGCTGCACGTAATCCGCCAGATCCTCGCCCAGGCGCAAGGCCATGGCGGCCAAGGGACCGGTCGGGTTGTACCCCGCGTTGTGCACGAATACCGAAGCGCCGACCACAAACAGGTTTTGCGCATCCCAATGCTGCAGCCGCGGCGATACCACGCTGGAGTGCGGATCGGCACCCATGATGGTGCCGCCCGTGATATGCGTGGTTTGATAGACGCGCGTATCGAACGGGCTCTTGCGCGGCCCGGCCGGCCCGACAATATCGGCACCCATGGTTTTGGCAATGTCTTCCATTTTGCGGGTCACGAACGCGGACATCTTTTCTTCGTTGGCGCGCCAATCGAAGGTGATGCGCACCAGCGGTTGCCCGTAGGCGTCCTTGTAGACCGGATCGAGATCGAGGAAGTTTTCCGGATTCGGGTAACAACTGCCCTGCACCCCCAAGCTCATCGAGTGCGCATACCAGTCGGCGCTGGCCTTCTTCCACGCCGTACCCCACTGCGGTGTGCCCGGCGGCAAGCGCCGGTTCTTGATCGGCCGGCCGCTGTACATTGCCGCGCTGATCATGCCGCCGCCGAGAAAATCCAGGCCGGTGTGATCGAAGTTGTCGTTATTGAAGTCGTCGATGCACATCGCCGTGCCGCCGGTGGCGAGAAACGGATTCATCCAACTGTCCTTGAAGAACAGGTTCACGCCGGAGTTGGTCTGGTAGCAGAAGTTCTTGCCGACCACACCCAGCCCCGTGGCCGGATCGTAGGGCTGGCCGATACCGTCCTGCAGCAACAGCTTGTTGTTGGTCATGGTGAATGCCGCCAGCACCACAACATCGGCCGGTTGCTCATATTCCTGGCCCGACTGCACATCGATATAACGTACCCCGGTCACGCGCTGCGCATTGCGGTCGTAGTCGATACCCAGAACGTGGGCATGCAGGCGCAGCTCGAAGCCCTTGCGTTGTTTGAGCATGGGATACAGCAAGACGTCCGGCGTCCCCTTGGCCTGAGCCTCGCAGATAAAACGCTCGCAGTGGCCGCAGTACTGACATTGGCCGAGCTTTTGTCCGTCCGGGTTGGTGTAGGGGCCGGAGGAATTGGCCACCGGCATGGGAAACGGGTGATAACCGAGCTTTTGCGCCGCCGCGGTGAACTGCAGGCCGGCTTGCGTGGTGATCAGCGGCTTTTGCGCATACGCACCGCGCCGTGGTGCTTCGAACGGGTTGCCGCCGGCGTGTTTTTGGCCATTGATGTTGCCGGCCTGGCCGGAAATGCCGAACAATTTTTCGAACAGCTCGTGGTACGGCTCCAATTCGCGGTAGGTGACGCCCCAGTCCTGCAGCGTGAGGTTGCCGGGGATTGCGTTCTTGCCGTAGCGATTGATGTAATGCGTGCGCAGGGTCGGCTCATACTCGGACCAGCGCCAGGTGTGCCCATTCCAGTGATTGGCCGCGCCGCCCACGCCTTCGCCCGGCAGAAATGCTTCCATCCAGCGTATCGGTGCCGCGGCATCCTGGCGGTTGTGGCGCAGCGTATAGGTCTGCACATTCCAGCGTTGCACCAGGCCCTGGCGGCTGTCCCAGCGCAATTCATCGCGCTGCGTCGGCAACTTCGCCTCCGCGCCTTGAGCATGGTCGCCGCCGCGCTCCAGCACCAGCACATCCACGCCTTGAGAAGTCAGTTGACGAGAAATCAGACCTGCCGTCAAACCTCCGCCGATAATCACCACCGTGCGCTTGGGTAATTTTTTGATCATGTGCCTGGCTCACTAGCTGAAGTCGATGATGGATTTGGGATCTTGCGCGCCGGGATAGGGCTTGCCGCGAAAATCCAGCATGTCCAGCGTGTGTGTGGCCGGTAAGCCGGGATAACCGACCATCTTCCAGAATACCTTGTCGTGGTTGCCGCCATAGAGCGGATCGGCAAAACAGGCTTGTTCGAACAAGGGATACATCAGTTCGTTGAACCAGGGCACCAGCGCAAGCTCGTCGTCCTTGATCTTGCCGTGGCTGAGATCTTTGAGGAAAGCGTCGGCTTCGGCGGGCGCCAGTTGATCGAAGGTCTTGCCGAGTTGCGCCTGGCATTGGCGATTGGCCGCAGCCACTCCGGCGCTGAAGAATTGCGCGGGGGTGAGCGGCAATTGCAAGCCCATTTGCGGTTTGCTGGGTGCCCACGGGCCGGACATATAACGGCCCGCGCCTTGTCCGTATGCACCCGCGAGTTGCCGATCGATAAAGATTGCCAGGCCGCAATCGACTCCGTTGGGGGTGTATTGGTCGGCGGGACACATCACGTTGACCATGCTTTCGACAAAGGCCGCTTCGTCCGCGCTGAAACAGGCATAACCGACCTGCAGGGGTGTGCCCGCAGCTTGTGGCGCGTCCGCTGCCGCGGCGGAACCCGCGACCAGGGCCGCAATGCCGGCGCCGGCCACCTGTTGCGGCGCAAGCGGCGCCGCGCCTGCCACCGCGATGACCGTGCGCAAGAAATGACGGCGTGGACGCGTATCTGAGGCATCTTGACTCATCTTCCTCTCCTCTAATGTCGATGGGGGTTGCTGGATGAATGCGCGGTTTGGTGAGGCTTGGCGCGGCGCGGGGTAGCGATCGAACGAGCATTGATCCGGTTTATTCGATACGACCCCAAGCGAAGTATGGCGGAGCTGGGCGTGCTTGGCGAACCAAGCACGGAGACCGCAGCTTTAGAAGGTTTCCCACTCGTCGGCGCCGCCGCTCTTTGGCGGCAGCGGCAGCGGTTTGGCGGCCGGCCGGCTGGTCTTGGCAAGGCCGGCGCTGTTCCTGGCGGCCGGTGCGCGCCGCGGGTCGGTTGCGCGAGCACCGGCGGCACGGGTTGCCGGCGCCGGGGCTGCGCGGGTGGCGACGGGTGCCGTTGCATAGGCGGTTGGGGTGGCTTGCCCCGCGATACGGAACACCGAGACCGCGTCCTTCAAGGACAAGGCCTGCTGTTCGAGCGACTGCGCCGCGGCGCTCGCCTGTTCGACCAGCGCGGCATTTTGCTGGGTGGCTTCATCCATTTGCGTCACGGCGCGCGAAACCTGGTCGATCCCCGAACTTTGCTCGCTCGAGGCCGAGGAAATCTCGCCCATGATATCGGTCACGCGTTGCACCGCGCTGATGATTTCGCTCATGGTCTGGCCGGCTTGATGTACCAGCACCGCGCCCGTTTGCACCCGGTCTACCGAGTGCATGATCAAGGTCTTGATCTCCTTGGCGGCACTCGACGAGCGCTGCGCCAAGGTGCGTACCTCGGTGGCCACCACCGCGAAACCACGGCCCTGCTCGCCGGCCCGAGCCGCTTCCACGGCGGCATTGAGCGCGAGGATGTTGGTCTGGAAGGCGATGCTGTCGATAATGCCGACGATTTCGGTAATCTTGGCCGAGCTTTCCTTGATCTCGTCCATGGTGTCGACCACGCGGTTGACCACCTCATTGCCTTGGCCGGCGATGTCCGAAGCGTTGCCGGCCAGCGTGGTTGCCTGCCGCGCATTATCGGCATTGTGTTTGACGGTGCTGGTCAGTTGTTCCATGCTCGCCGCCGTTTCTTCCAACGACGCGGCCTGTTGTTCGGTGCGTTCCGATAAATCCAGGTTGCCCGCGGCGATTTGCTTGGTGGCCGAGGCAATGGCTTCGCTGCCGGTGCGCACGGTGCTCACGGTCTTGACCAAGTTGTCTTGCATCCTGGCCAAACCGGCCAGTAGCTGGCCCATTTCGTCGGAGGAATGGACCTGTACCGGATGCGTCAGATCGCCCGCCGCGATATCGTCGAAATGCTTGAGCGCATGGTTGATCGGGTCCGAAATGGCGCGGCGCAGCGAGAACCAGCCGTACGCGGCGACGATCAAGCCCAGCACGATCATCAGGCTGGAGGTCAGACGGAAGGTGCGGTAGCGGTTCTCGGACGCCTCATAGCTGAGGCGCGCTTGCTCGGTTTCGTACTCGTTGAGTATGGTCCCGCTTTTTTGCATGGCAGTGTAGATGGTACCGACCTTACGCGCAGCATCCGAAATGGCTTGGCGGTCGCCGCTCTTGATGGCGCTGCGAAAACCGTCCATCGCCTGCTCCGTCTGCGTCAGGCCGTCGGTGACATCCTGCGCCAACTGCTTGCCATGCTCGGTTTGCGGCAGGGCTTTATATTTACCCCACCAGTCCAAGGCTTGCTTGCCGACGTCGTCGGCCGTTTGATACATACGCTCGGCCCAGGCGGCATCGGTGGTTACCGAGGCCTGGTCCAGCGAGGTGCGCTGGCGTCCCATCCAAAGCAGCATATTGTCCGCAGCCACGGTCTTGGGCAGACGTTCCTGGTAGAGCTCGCGGTTCGTGTCCACCACGGTTGAAATGCCGAATAAGGCGATGACGCCGGTTGCAAGCAACAGTGCTGACAGAATCACCATAGCCCAGGCGAGCCGCGCTTTGATGGTGAATGCGATGTGCGGCATGGGCGATGCTCCGTAGATTTTTGTGCTGAGGTTTGGGACAGGTGCCGCAGGTGTTAAGGGCAAGCGAGAAAAAGCAAGACCCGACCGGGTTAACGGCGTGCTGAGAAAAAACTTTAGCGACGATGACGTCGCTGTGTAAGATCTGACTCATCTACCTACGAGATAAAAAATGAAAATTTACTTGGCGGGTTTCGACGTGTTTCGCCCGGACGCGATAACCCACGGGGATAACTTGCGTGAGGAATGCCGGCGCAACGGATTTGTCGGCCTATACCCCATGGATAAGCAACTTCCTTCTGCTTTGCAGGGGCGCGCGCTTGCCCAATGGATATATCAAGCCAATGTCGGATTGATAAGAGAAGCGGACTTTGTGGTTGCCAACTTGAATCCGTTTCGGGGATCCGAGCCGGACTCCGGAACCGCTTTTGAAGTCGGCTATGCCGTCGCGCTGGGAAAAAGCGTGTGGGCTTACATTGACGACGATAGAACGCTGGTAGAGCGCTTGAGCGGAAACCCAGCAGAAAAAGGCAAGGTCCATGTCGATGACGGCAACTTTACCATTGAAGACTTTGACCTTCCGCTTAATCTCATGCTCGGAGCCAGCTCGAAGATTATTAAAGGCGATGCCGCGGTTTGCATTCGGGCGCTTGCCCGTTCGGTGTGGGGCGCCTAGCGAGTTTCTTGAGACAAACGATAGGTCAATGCAGTAGGATTTGAAGCGCCGTGCCTGCTTTTGCCGCTTGAGGGCAAAAGCAGGCACGGCAGACCTGCTTTCAATCGCGTGACAACCAACCACTCTCCACGTCAGGCATCAGAACTTGTACGTGGCGCCAACCTGAGCGAAGCGGCCGACATAGGTGTACTGCGAAGTATCGTAGCCTTGTTGCCACAGGGGACCATCCGCCCATACCGCATCGAACGGCGGCACGCGATTGAAAATATTGTCGATGCCGCCGTAGATGGTCCAGTGCTTGAAGCCGGTGTAGGTCGCCATCAAGTTGAACTGGCTGTAGGACGCTATGCTCTCGTTCTGCGGCGTTGGCGTCGGGATGAAGGTGAAGGTCTGGGTATACGGCCCGGTATACTGCCAGCTGAGCGACGTGCTCCACTTCCGGTACGCCCAGTTCAGCGTGGTATTGCCCTTCCAGCGCGGGAAGGCGCCGCCGAACGGCTCATTCAGAGCCAGATTGTTACCGGCGCCGTTGACCACCTGACCATCCAGATCGAACTTGAATGAGTCGACGAAGGCCCAGTCGCCCGACAGGGTGAAGGTACCGACCGGTGTCGGCAGCGACTGACGGAAGGTGGTTTCGAGACCGCTGGTGTCGAGGAAGCCGAGGTTCTGATACTGGAAGGTCTCGTATTCGGGGGTGGTCGAGTTTGGATAATAGACCGTCGACGAGGGCTGGTCGAGGCCGATCACGTTGCTGATGTGGATACGGTACCAATCGACACCGAAATCGGTGGTGCGGGTCGGCGACAGTTCAAAGCCAATGTTGTAGTTCTTGGTGCGTTCAGGTTGCAGGTTCGGATTGCCTGAGTTCAGCGCCGTGACGGAACCGGACTGATTAATCACCAGCGCCATGTTTTGCGACAGGCTGTCCTCGACAAAGGTCGGCGCACGGAAACCTCGATCGTACGAAGCATAGGCGGTAAGCGCCTTGATCGGCTGCCAGCGCAGGGCGAAACGCGGCGAGAATGCGCCGCCGACATCGCTGTAGTGATCGTAACGGCCCGACTGGCTAAAGGTCAGGTTCTGGATAATCGGAATGTCGAACTGGTAATACACCGCGCCGACGTTGCGCTGACCTTGTACCTCTTCCTCATCCGGCGTGAGAACCAGGCCTTGTGAATACTCGGAGCCTTGCCCCAATGATTCGCTCTGGTGGAAGAATTCGGCGCCAAAACCGACACCCACGTCGCCCGCGGGCAAATGGAACAGCGTCGGGGTCGAAATCGTCGCATCCAATGTGTCGAGCTTCGAGACCGCCAAATTGGTGGCATTCATATACAGACCGTTAAGCCCATTCGGCGTAGCGGACGGATCCGCGAAGTCGAAGGTGCCGTTCTGGTAGATGTTGTTCAGCGCACCGACATTCAACTGGTTCGAATATGTATTGGAAACATCGCTTTGCGAGTGGGTGTAGGTGGTGGCCCAATCCCAATCGCCATTCGGCAGCGTAAACGAACCCTTGATCCCGGTGGCTGCGCGCCAATAGTTGGCGTCGGTGGTTTCCGCCACCGAGTTGGGGAAGGAATAGACCAACGGGGTTGCAACGCCAAACGGGTTGTACTGGTTGCTCGCCGGCACGGTGTTGTTGAACAGGGAAAACTGCTTGTTTGCCGGGTTGTACACCAGCGACGAATTGGTCCCGCCGACGGTGTTGTTCCACACGCCGCTGCCCTGGACGCTGGTATTGTTGCTCTCCCAGAAATCGACAAATGCCGTGGTTCGGTCGTCGATCTTGAAGTCCGCATCCACCTTGGCGCTCAGGCGTTGGCTCCAGGGTTCGACGGAGAAGCCGTTCGCGGTGTTCAGTCCACAGACCGAGCCGTTTGTCTGGCCGTAGAAAACCGTGGTGAAATTGGTGCTCGCCGGTTTGACCGAGCTGCCATACGGACAGGAACTGAGTGCTTGAGCATTTCCCGTAGTGGGGTTGGTCCAATATGACGGCGCGAGCATCGACATGCCGCCCGGCAGGTTGGTGAAATCCTGGTTCTGCGTCGAACCTCGATCGGCCAGCGTGGAGCCATTGTCCCTGTCGAAGCTCGCGGAGGCCGTGACGTTGAAGCCGTCGGAAGCGAGATTGCCGAAGCCGCCGAGCGCGCTGAACTTCGCCGTCCCGTTGCCGCCGCCGGCATCGGTTGAGCCGCCATAGCTGCCGTCGAGCTGCAAACCCTGGTAATCGTGCTTGGTGATGATGTTGACCACACCCGCGATGGCGTCCGAACCGTACTGCGACACGGCGCCGGTCTTCACGATTTCGATGCGGTCGATGGCGCTGAGCGGCAGCGTATTCAGGTCGAAGAAGGTATCGACCCCGTTCGAAAAGAAAGCGTACGGCGCGACCCGCTGGCCATCGATTAATACCAGCGTATATTTTTCGCTCAGACCGCGCAATGCCATCCCCGACGCACCTGCCGCAAAATTGTTGGACTCGGCTTCGCTCCAGCTATTCGCCGAATTGGCGGTGGTACTGCGCAGGAAGTCGGCAACGCTATTGGCCCCGCTATCCTGGATCTCTTTTGCCGTGACGGTCTGGACTTGATTAAAACCGACTTTGTCGGCACTGCGGATCAGCGACCCTGTCACCTGGACCCGCTTCATCTGGGTAACACTGTTGTTCGAGGTGGCGGCCGTTGGCGCGGCACCCGCAGCCGATGCTGCGGCAGCCGGTGCTGCGGCGGGTGTTGCCGTTGCGGCAGGCGCCGGATTGTCTGCTGTCGCCGCCGGGCTCTGCGCGAACGCAGATGTGCCGAGTGCTGCAGACAGCGCGATTTCAGCCCAAAGTATCTTTCTGATGGCTGATGTCAAAGTCCTTTGTTTCATGGTTCCCCTTCACTCTCGTCAGTAAGCCAAACCCGTTGCGCGACTGAATACGTCGCGCCTGGGCGTTTTTTTCGACATCAGGCGGCGTGCGATTTTTCCATTTCGCCGCCCTGGTACTCCGATACAACAGAAACAACAGAAACCACTGCCACTTACATACAAATCGATCGAATCTATTTAGAGTAGGACTACTAATCTATTGCGTATTGCCTGGATCTTAAACACACGGTGCGCCGCAGCGCCATGGCTAGTTATCGGGAATGCCGTCTTTCCATTGCGCCCAATCCTTGATGATCGCGTTGACCAAAGGCGAACCCGCCAGGTAAAGGTTGTTCACCGCCGGCATAAAGCCGCCTTGCGACTGATAGTTCAGCAGATTGTCGAGGTTCGAGATGCCTTCCGGCGGGCGATCGAAGTCGGACCCGGCACGCAACACCGCCACGCGGCTGGTGTCGGCCAAACCTGCCGCAGCGGCGCGCTTGAGCACCTCATAGGTCGCATTGTCTTCTTGCTGCGTGGTGCAGTAAGTCCCTTTGCCGCCGGTCAACAGTTTGGTCCAGTCACGCGCACGCTGTCCCAGCGCATTGCCCGAGAACCAGGTGTCGCCAGCCAGCGTGTCGCATTGAATCACTGTCGGCGGCTGGTTGGCCGGTGCGTTCGTATATTTCGCCCGATAGGTTTTCGCTTCAGTACTGTCGCTGAGCGTTACATTGCGCGATAGCAGGTAGGCTTTTTGCAGCAATGCTTCATTCAGTTGAAAGACTTCCGTGCGGTAGTCGAGCGGCGGTTTTTCATCCCCATTCTTGGTGTTGATCCCTAGATAGCCGGATTTCCAGTCGGGGGGAATTTCGCGTGCATCGAGTTCCCACTGGATACCGAAATCCACCAGATACCTTGCCCACGCCGCCGAACCGAGCGTGCCCTGCGCCGGATCGATACCGGCAATACCCGATACCAGAAAGTAGGTCCGGCGTAGATCGAACTTCTTCGAATAAATCAGTGCGGCCATCGAGGCGGCGGCATTGGTATGGCCCATGCCCGTCGTGATCACGCATACATCGTCGCGGTTGCAGTGGACCGCCGGATAGTCCGGCGATAAACCGGCAACGGCAATAGCCTGTGTTTGCCCGAGATGATCGAGCCAGGTTTTCCCTTCCGGTCCAAACATGGAAATGATGAGTACCTTGACCGGCCTCGGTGCAGAAAGGGACTGCGCCGCATAGGCGCCGCTTTGAATGACGCATGCGAGACCCGCGCAAACAAGAATCCGAAGCAGTCTCTGTTTAAACATAAGTGCCTTGATCGAAAATGATTCGGCTGAATAGCCCAGCTTTGTGCTTGAGTGCCCAATAATCGTGCGCAGATGCCGCAGTCTCACCAGCTTGTTAATCAAACGGTCAGCTTTTGAGGCGCTCCAGCGCGACCCCCGGGACTATAAGCACAGGGCATGCCTAAACCCGTCCGAATAGCGGGGCGTTTTGTGATAATGGGTATAAGCGATTCGATATAAACGGCGGATTCGAAGCGAGAGGAGATGACGCGGATTGGGGGCGTCGCCTGAAGTCACGTGGCCGCGGTTGGCCTGCCCCGGATTGCCGGCGCGGACGGAACGCCGGGCGGCGAGGGCCGTGGCCGCCCTCAGTCTTTCTTGTCGCCTTTATCTCGTTGCGGTGGCTTCGGCTTCGGCATGGGCCTCTGCATGGGCGTGACCGAGTGAGAGTCGGATTGCGTCGCGGTGGTGTTATGGGACGCACCTGGCGTAAGCCGAGGTCCGGTTGCCACCTCGGTGGTGGTATCGGTCGGAGGATGGCGCGACCACATATACACACGGTTCTCGGACACGCTGTCGTGCGCATGCCACCATTCGTTGCCCCCGCGATCCGTGGCCAGTCTTGATGAATGAAATGCTTCAAGCTGAGGCGGTTCGAATAGATTATGCAATTGATCTGCCGGTGTGAACTCGACCTCGCGCCGACGCCACCTGTCATGAAAATCGACGTCACGCTCGGTAGGCGCGGGCGCGGCCGTTGCACTGGCTCCACGTAAAGCCTGGGGCGTGCTCGACGCCATCGACGTGCCGTGTCCTGGCGCCGGCAGGCCCATCGCGTTGCTCCATTCCTTGAGACGATTATCCATTGGCGTCGGCTCGCTGCCCTTACGCAACTCCGCGCCCCTGGGATCGTTGACGATCAGACGCCGGGTATCCTGATCGAACAGGACCTGGAAATCCTTGACATCGAGTTTGCCTGCGACATCGCGCAGTTGGCTCATGCTTGCGTGCAATTCCGGCGCATCCCGATGCGCCTGCAAGGCGGCGAGAAAATCCCGATTCCTGGATTTGCTCGAAATCCCCCTCTTGATCCATTGCATGGGATAAGCCTGAGTGGTCTTGCCCCGGTGCTGTACCTCCTGCATGCGGCCGGCGAGAACGGTCGGTCCGCCGTGCGCGTCTACCATGTGCAGCGCGTCATACTCCCGGGAAATCGTTTCGCCGCTGGCTACCGCCCAAACATGGGGGCTTCCAGGCAGCATGTGAAATTCCTTGTCTTCGCTCTTGATGTCGGCGCCGCCGGTTGCAGCCTGGAATCGCTCATGCGTAGCCTCGTCAAACTTGGGCGCCAGCGGGCTTGGCGTATCGGACAGCGTCGTCGGCCCAGGCCGCGGCGAGCTGGTCGACATGGTCGATAATTGTACCGGGCTTCGTTTGAGCGCCGGATGCATCGAACTCAGGGCTGACATGGAGGCTGACAAGGAGGCTGACTGCGGCGCATGAGCGTCGCCGCGATGGCTATGGCCGCTATCCTGGTTTCCTGCGAGAGACGTAAATCGATGTTGCACGGGTTCGCTTGGCGTCGGCACCGACGGGCCGAGCGAATGGTGCGGATGAAGCGGCTGGGGCGATGACTGCAATGACGGCGACGATGTGCTCAGCAGGGGAGACAAGCCGCTTGGACCGCGCTGCGGCGAAACCGGCCGCGGCAGCAGGGGGCTCAAGGTCCTGGGTGACGCGGGGTTATGTTTGTCGTCCTGGCCGTTCATGCGATTGCTCCGAACCTTACAAAAATTCGTGCTTACCGGTGTTTGTCAGTGCAGTCAGCGCAGCTTGTTAAGGCTTTTGTCTATATTAGCAGGCAAAATTTTTTATGGAATGATGGGATAGGGCGGCCTGCAACAGGCGAATTGAGTTGTACCCCGGATCAATTGGATCTGGGTCGCCGCGATAATTTCGCCTGCGCGCCGCGACTTTTTATCCTTTACAACCCGTCGCGAGACCCGTTACTGTGAGTCGACGGATAGCGTGTCGCCTATGTCTGCCTCGGTATGCAATGCGATGCGGGTGTTATACGTCCTGCCGATCTGCGCGTGGCAAAGCGGCGAAAGATCGCGGTTGGTGCATGCGACCGGATCCATTGGTAAATGACCAAGTAAATTGTGGGAGTACCTAATTTGATCGGAGTTATCCTGAGCTCGATCGAGCAACATGCAAAGGATATTTTTGTTCTGGGCTTTGCGCCTGAAATGGATGTTCCGTTGCCTCCGGCTGCTGCCGGCGCGCATATCCGCATTGTTTTACCGAATGGGCTGGAACGTTGCTATTCACTGGTTAGCCAACCTGGCTCGGTGCGCGAATACTCGCTGGCGATCAATCTGGATTCCCATGGCGATGGCGGGTCGCGTTATCTGTGCGAAACGGCGAGGATCGGCGATCGTTTCTGTATTTCTGCACCATTAAATCAATTTTCTCTTATCGAAAACGCGCCGAGCAGCTTTTTTATCGCCGGTGGCATCGGTATCACGCCCATCTGGAGCATGATTCAGCGTCTGGAGCAGATCGGTGGCGACTGGCATTTATTCTACGCGGTGCGCGAACGCGCTTGCGCCGCGTTTCTGGCCCAACTGGAGAGTTTGGAAGCTGCGTTGCCGGGGCGGGTCAGTGTGTCGTTCGGTGACGACTCCGCATATCCGAGACTGGATATTGCGAAAATTGTGCAGCAAGCGCCGGCTTCAAGCCATCTCTATTGCTGCGGTCCAAAAACCATGCTCGATGCGTTCAAGACTGTGGCGGCCGGCCGTGACCCAGCCACGGTCCATTGGGAACATTTCAGCACGGGCAGCCGGGTTGCCGGCGACAGTTACACCATCGAGTTGGCTCGTAACGGGCAAACCTTCTTTGTGCCGGCAGGGAAGAGCGTACTCGATATCTTGATCGCCGCAGGGCTGGAGGTGGCTTACGGGTGCAAGCAGGGGATTTGCGGTGCCTGCCAAACGAATGTGCTCGATGGAATCCCGCAACACAACGATATGGTGCTGAGCGACGAAGAGCGCGCCTCGAACAAGATAGTGATGATCTGCTGCTCGGGTGCCGTCAGCGAACGCCTGGTACTCGATCTGTGACGACAAATGCGCTAATCTCGTGCGTGTGGAAATGCATACCCCACGCACGACGGAGCACTTCACTCCGATGCTGCGGCGATCTGAGCGGACCACTTGAAGATGCCGGCATTCGGCGATTTCCGCATATCGCGCGCCGTACTAATCGGCCCCGGTGTACCACGCGCCAGATATTGTCCTGACCCCCGCTCAACCTGCAGAAGATCATTCTCCACCACCACGCGTCCGCGACTGATCACGATTTCGGGCCAGCCGCAGATTTCTCGGCCTTCATACGGTGTGTATCCGACGTTGTCATGCAACATTGAGGTTGCCAGAGTCATCTTGCGCTCCGGATTCCAGATTGCCAGATCGGCATCGCTGCCGATCGCTATCGTGCCCTTGCGGGGGTACATGCCATAAGTGCGAGCATGGTTCGTGGCGCTTAGCGCGACAAACTGGTTGAGGGTGATGCGACCTTGCTTCACGCCTTCGGAAAACAGCAATGGCAACCGCACTTCGAGCCCGGGCACACCGTTGGCCATTTCCTTAAAACTGGTTTGCTCGCCCTTGGGCAGTTTTCCCGTTTCATCGAAGCGGTATGGGGCATGGTCGGACGAATACATCTGGAGCGTGCCATGCTTGAGCGCTTCCCATAAGATTTCCTGGGCGGCCTTGTCGCGGGGCGGTGGACTGCAACAAAATTTTGCACCTTCGACACCGGGTAAATCGATGTCCTCGGCGGTCAAAAACAAATACTGGGGGCAGGTTTCGCCGTGAATCTGCACACCCAATATTTGTGATGATTGGATCACTTGAACCGCCTCGGGGCTTGAGACGTGGACAATCATCAACGGTGTATCGACCAGCCGCGCCAATTGGATGGCGCGATGGGTGGCTTCGGTTTCCGCCAGCGCATCGTGGGCGAGTGCGTGATATTTGGGGGCTTTCCGGCCCCGGGCAATCATCCGCTGCGCCAGCCAGCGGATCATCTCGTTGTTCTCTGCGTGAACCATGACCAGCGCACCTTCACGGCGGGCCAAGTCCAACACTTCCAGCATTTGATAATCGTCGAGTTTAAGCGAGTCATAAGTCATAAAGACTTTGAATGACGTGATGCCATCGCGAATTGCTTGTGGCAGATCCTGTGTAAGCACCCGCTCGGTCGGATCCGCGACAATCAGGTGAAAAGCATAATCGATCACAGCTTTTTCCGCGGCGCGCCGGGTGTAGTCGGCAATGACGTCGGGTATCTGCATGCCTCGATGTTGAGCGGCGAAGGGAATGATGGTCGTCGTTCCGCCGAAGGCCGCCGAGACCGTCGCGCTATAAAAATCGTCGGCACACATCAGGCCCATGCCGGATAACTGCTCGACGTGACAATGGCTATCGATGCCGCCCGGCAGCACGAGGCGGCCGGCGGCATCGATATCTCGGCGGCCGCTTGGCAAAGCTGCATCGATCGCGACAATCACTCCGTCGCGTATGCCGAGGTCGGCGTTGAAAGTATCGCTGGCGGTTGCGATGATGCCGTTGCGTATCGTCAGGTCATATGCCATGGCTGAGTATCCTTGGGGCTGCTGCGTGTTTGGTATGACGTGCGCCAGCGCTGATTTAGAACGTACCGGGATAGGCGCCGCCGTCCAGCAGAATATTCTGCCCGGTAAGGTAGCCGGCATGCACCGACGCCAGAAACGCACAGGTGGCACCGAACTCGACAGGATCGCCGAAACGGCGTGTGGGGTTGGCCAGGCGCCGTTCCTCAAGCACCGCGTCGACGGTCTTGCCGGAGGCCTGCGCGGCTCCCGCGGCCGTGGCCTGCAAACGTTCGGTGGCGAATGGGCCGGGCAACAGATTGTTGATGGTGACCTGATGTTGCGCAACCTGACGCGCCAGACCGGCGACAAAACCAGTCAGGCCCGTGCGCGCGCCGTTGGATAAGCCGAGCGTGTCGATCGGTGCTTTGACGGCAGCGGAGGTGATGTTGATCACGCGACCAAAACGTCGCGCGATCATGCTGTCGATCGTGGCCCGGATCAGCTCGATCGGGGTCAACATATTGGCATCGAGCGCCGCGATCCAGTCACTGCGCGAAAAGCCACGGAAGTCGCCGCTCCTGGGGCCGCCCGCGTTGGTGACCAGAATATCCGGCTCGGGGCAGGCAGAAAGTGCCGCGGTGCGGCCTTCCGTTGTGGTGATGTCGCACGCTACCGTGGTGACGCGCATGCCGCTGCTGGCGCGAATCTGTGCGGCCGCGTGTTCCAGTGCTTCGCTGCCGCGGGCCAGCATGGTCACGGCGACCCCTTCGTTGGCCAACGCTTGCGCGCAGGCGAATCCCAAACCTTTGCTCGATGCGCATACGAGTGCACGCCGTCCTTCTATGCCGAAATTCATCTGTGGATCCTGAGGGAAACTTATTTGATAAAGAGAGGGGGGGCGGCGTAGATTGACAACCCGGTACGTTCAATGATTGCCTGCAGTTCACGTTCGGTACGCATATCGATCTTGGCTCCCGGCGCACGGATGGCGGCACTGCGTATCGCACCGCGCTGCTTGTAGATGTACTTGCGTAATGCCAAGCCGATCTTGGGTTGGAACTCGTAGCGGATCAGCGGGCAGTAACGATCGAAAATCGCGGCGGCGCCCGTTATGTCTCCTGCCGTGAACGTGTTGTAGATGGCGATCAGAATTTCCGGAAAGGCGAAGCCGGTCATGGTGCCGACCGCGCCACGCTGCAGTTCTTCAAGGAAATAGACGCCACCGAGACCGCCGAATATTTTTACCGTACCGTCTGCCAGATCGAGAATTTTGCTGATCTTCGGCGTGACGGGCGGTTCTTCCATCTTGATCATGTGGACCCCGCCCTCGCGACCAAGCCGTGCGACGAGTTCGGCGCTCACTTCCGTGCCGAACGAGTCGGGGAAATCGTGGATCACAACGGGAATTGAAACCGCTGCGGCAAGCTCCCGGTAATAGTCGAATAGTTGCGCATCGCCCGCGCCATCGAGCGGCGCGGCAAACACGGCCGCGGCACCCAAAGCCTGCGCTTCGCATGCTTGTTCGATCGCCCCGCTGATACCGAGAGCTCGCACACCGACCCAAACGGGAACGCGGCCGTTGGCATGGAGTACGAAGGACGTGATGACTGCGCGACGTTCGGCAGTCGAGAGCTTGTGGGCTTCGCCAAGAAAACCGAGAATCGCCAAACCGCTGACGCCGGCGGCAATCTGGAACTCGACCAGGCTGGCAATGCTGTCGAAATCGAGTTTCAGGTCGTCGGAAAACGGCGTAGGGCAGATGGTGAAGACGCCACGCGCAATATCCAACGAGGTAGGCGGCACCGCTGTGCCAGGCGAGAATTGCTCAGGTGAAACAGGCATCGTGTCTCCGCGAGAGGGAAGGTAGGGAAAGATAAAAACCGGAAGCGCGTTTATGCAATCCAGCTTAGCCTGACTTGCCGCAGTTCTTCTCATACCTTTTTGTTGCGCGGTTATGCCTGGAGATTATGCCCTTTGCCGGATGGTCGCCTGCAGGTCATTCGGCGCATTGGCACCCGCCGTGGCAAAACCATGTTCACGGGTGATTTCACTGAGTGTGTCGCAGAAGGCACGGGCCAGCAGCGACAAGGGTTCGGACCGAGAGTGAAGCAGGCTGGCGGTCAACTTCGGGCTATGGGCAATAGGCCGTGCCGCGAGTCCGGTGTTGGGACGGCTTTCGATCGAGAAACTGTCGACCAGGGCAATCCCGCCGCCGGCCGCGACAATTGAACAGGCATCCTGCGGCGAGGCGACTTCCACTGCGATACGCAACGGTTCCTGTGCGTTGTCGAAGAGTGTTTCGACCAGCGTGCCGAACGGGGTGCCATGCGCATAGGCCACCAGCGGGTATGGACGCAGGTCGGCAACCGTGAGTTGCTGCAGGCGGCCCAACGGATGCTGCGCGGGGAAGATACAGACGATGTCGCCCACGCAAAGCGGTGTGACAATCAGGTTGGGGTGTTCGACGGGCACAATAGCCAAGCCCAGCTCAGCTTGATGCGATAGCAGCGAATCGATCAGCGGCGACACGTTGAGACCGCGAAAAGTCACCTTGACCTGAGCGTGATCCTGGCGAAAGCGCGCGATCGCGGTGGGGATGATCCGATATCCGAGGCTGGGGCTGGACACCAGATGCAACACGCCGGTACGCCCCTCGCCGAGTTCTCTCGCTCTATCGTTGACCTGCTGCACACCGCGGTACACATGCTCAATTTCGCGGAATAGGTCCCGGCCTTCCGGGGTCGGGAGAAGGCGTGAATTGGCTCGCTCGAATAAGGCAAAACCGAGTCGCTGCTCCGCATAGGCCAGCATACGACTGACGGCAGGCTGGGACACATGCAAAAGGCGCGCCGCGCCGCTGACGGAACTCGTGATCATCACTGCGCGAAATACTTCGATTTGCCGAATATTTAATGGCATGGGGGCAGCGGTTGGCGAATTCGTATCGGACCCTAGTGTCCTGAATTGGAAGTTCGCATAATATGAAATCGCCCAAATGGCCGCCATGCGGCGTCACTCGTCGTTGCAATAGCAAAGGCTATTGCGCCTCCTCACTCCTTGCGTGCGCCCCGGAGGAAGCGTCCTTTAGGACGCATTCCGTAGGAAGTACTCTTGGGGTGCGCCCCGGAGGAAGCGTCCTTTAGGACGCATTCCGCAGGAAGTACTCTTGGGGTGCGCCCCGGAGGAAGCGTCCTTTAGGACGCATTCCGCAGGAAGTCCCTTTTGGGGAACGACCATTTGGACGATTTCATTTATCAAGGAACTTCCAACTCAGGACACTAGATAGTCTTAAGTGGACGTGTACCGACACTGTGCGCCGGAAAAAAAATGTTGGCTAATAAAAAAACTTAGCCACATATCGGCTGAGCACAATTCAGGCCACCGGTCTAAACGTACCGATTTGCCGGGCGTCCAGCGCGGTTGCACGGGAATCGAAAAATGTGCGCCCGCGTGACGAAAATCTGGTCTTCCCCAATCTTTATGGTGGCTATAAGCTGAGTCAACTTAATCAAAGGCACGACGATGACCCCTGCTTATAAACTTGTCGGCGCGGCAGGCTTGGCTTTTTTTTCCCTTGTGCAATCGCTCCAGGTCGAGGCGGCAACCCCAGTCAAATTCGTGATGGATTGGGCGTTTGACGGGCCTCAGGCAATTTGGACGGCTGCGGCGCAAGCGGGATGTTTTGAGAAGCAAGGTTTGAATCTCACGCTCGATCGAGGTTTTGGCTCCAGCGATGCCATCGGCAAGGTGGCTTCCGGTTCCTACGACATCGGCGTCGCTGACTTCAGCAGTGTGCTTGCATATAACGCGGCACATCCTGACGACAAGCTGGAAATCGTGTTTGTGGTGAGCGACCGTTCGCCGACCTCGGTATCGGTGCTGAAAACCTCGGGCATCGCCAAGCCGAAAGACCTAGAAGGGCGGCGCCTGGCCGATTCGCAAGGGGAGGCGAGCCGCGCTTTGTTCCCGGCCTTTGCCAAGGCCAACGGCATCGACCTGAGCAAGATCACCTGGGTCAGTGTAGCGCCCAACCTGCGCCAGGCGAGTTTGCTGCAAGGCAAGGCCGATGCGGCGGCAGGTCATATGTTCACGGTGCTGAGCGGAATGAAGGCGCTGGGTGTCGAGCGCGACAAGATATTCACCATGGAATATGCGAAATACGGTGTCGATGTACCGGGCAGCTCGGTCATCGTCAAACCGCAGTGGGCTGCGAGCCATCGTGCGGTGCTGCAACCGTTTTTGGCCTGCGCGGCGACCGGCATAAAAGCCTCGATCAAAGACCCCAAGGCCGCACTGGCATCACTGCATCAATATAACTCGCTGCTCGACGATGCATCCGAAGCCGAGGCGCTGGATTTTTCAACGAATTACGCAATCCTGACGCCGCGTGTCAAGCAAGACGGTCTCAGCCAAGTCGACCCGACGCGTTATGCACAAGTGCTGGCGACCATTTCTTCGGCTTTGGGCGTACCTAAACCGAATTTGAACGAAATCTGGGATGGTTCGTACCTGCCGCCCAAGGCCGAACTGAGCGTTACCGCACAGTAAAGCCAGTCAGATAAGACATCGATGCGGCAAGCGCCGGCCTGCCGCGCGTTGCTTCCATTATTGAGGATTTTCATGAGAAGTGCGATGCCCGAGGAAGTACGGGTTCCCAGTGTCGGTCAGGCACATGTTGATCTGCGAGGGATCGGCTTGGTCTACGGGACCGGCGACAAGCGCACCTTGGCCATCGATGGATTGAACTTGCAGGTCAGGCAGGGGGAATTCGTGGCTGTCGTGGGGCCATCGGGGTCCGGTAAGTCGACCTTGATGAAACTGGTGACTGGTTTGATTTTACCCGATGCGGGCGAGGCCTATTACGAAGGCAAACGTATCACCGGGCCGGTGAAAAATGTCGGAATGGCGTTTCAGAATGCAACGCTGCTGCCGTGGCGAACCACGCTGGGCAACGTCATGTTGCCGTTTGAAATCGTCAAATCGCACAAACATCAACTACGTCGTAACGCCGAAGAATATATCGAGCGTGCGCGTCAATTGCTGGCGACGGTCGGCCTGAAGGATTTCGCCGACAAACATCCCGGAGAATTGTCGGGCGGGATGCAGCAGCGCGCCAATGTCTGCCGTGCATTAGTGCATGAACCGAGACTGCTGATGCTTGATGAGCCGTTTGGCGCACTCGATGCGTTTACCCGCGAAGAGCTATGGGGCGTGACGCAAGAACTATGGATAAAGCAGGGTTTCAGCGCAATATTGGTCACGCACGATTTGCGCGAGGCCGTATTTCTGGCGGACCGTGTGATTGTGCTGAGTAGCCGTCCAGGCCGCGTGGTGTTCGAACACCACGTCGAGTTTCCGCGGCCGCGCGAGATCTCGACCATTTATAAGCCGGAGTTCGGCGAGATCGTCAAAGACTTGCGCAGGAAAATTGTCGAGGCCATGGAATCATGAATAAAACCTGGGATCGGAGCATTAACCGAGCCATGCCTTGGTTGGCCATCGCTTTACTGTTGCTGGTCTGGCAAGCCGCATCGTCGCTGGTCAAAAACAGCAGTCTGACCTTGCCTGCGCCCACGCTGGTCGCGGGCGCAATGATCAAGCACCACGATGCAATCCTGTCGAATGCGCTGCAAACCTTATTTACTTCGCTACTCGGTTTTGCGATTGCCGTGGTGGTAGGTGTATTCATTGGTTTGGCAATCGGTATTTCGGTGCGCTTGTATAAAGGCCTCTATCCGCTGCTGGTGGCGTTTAATGCGGTGCCCAAGGTGGCGTTGATGCCACTGCTGGTGCTGTGGTTCGGCATCGGTTCGGTGCCGGCGACGATTCTCGCCTTCTCGCTGGCGGTGTTTCCGATCATCGTCAATGTGGCCACCGGTCTTGCTTCGATTGACCCCGAAATGGAAGACGTCATGCGTTCACTGGGAGCCAACCGTTTCGAAATCATCACTAAAGTGGGCATCCCCGCCATGATGCCGTTCCTGTTCGCGTCGTTCAAGATAGCCATTACCTTGGCGTTTGTCGGATCGGTGTTGTCGGAAACGGTAGCGGCAAACAACGGCATCGGGTTTCTGATGCAGGAAGCATCGGCACGCTTCGATGTGTCCCTGGTCTTCGCCGGGCTGGTGGTGATCGCGGCAATGGCGGTGATGGCCTATGCCATATGCATAGTGATCGAACGCCGGGTTACGCGCTGGTCGCGGCACGGAACGCAACGACATCATTGATACGCGGCGTCGTTGGCGGATCGATGCGCTGTTCGATACCAGCAGGCAATAAGCTCATGGCGGACGAGTGGACCGGCATAGGCATCGGGTCCACTCGCCCCGAACTGATTATTCGCTGCCGGGAGCCTATTTTTTGATGTTTACGCAGCGGATGTCGAGAGTTAATCTGAGGGCTGGTTAAATACGCAATAGATGGCCGTAATGCGGGCCGAAAAATTTAATCTAATTAGTTAAGCTAAATAAATGGCATTGTTATTAAAAAAACGGCGCGACAATTCATACCGATTTTTTAAGACAAGATCATGGAATTTTTATCAGGAATCCAAGTGACTTCAGCAATGGAAGAGAAATTGATTCGTTGGCCGGAAGAAGGGGTGCGCCGCATTCCTTATGCGGTGTATTCAAGTCAAGAGGTATTCGAGGCTGAGCAGAAGGCTATTTTTCGTGGCCCTATCTGGCATTTTCTTGGGTTGGAGGCGCAGATTCCGGAGCCGGGTTGTTATGTCCTGGCGCAAATGGGCGAGGTGCCGGTGATCTTGCTGCGTCGCAAGGATGGCTCGGTCGGGGCACTGGTCAATCGATGTTCCCACAAAGGCACGCCGCTGGTTTTCTTGCCCGCGGGAAAAATCGATCGTTTTATGTGCATCTATCACAATTGGTGCTTCGATTTTGAGGGCAACATGACCTCCGCCGCATTTGAGCGCGGCGTGCGAGGCAAGGGCGGTATGGCATCGACTTTCAAGAAAGAAGATAACGGCTTGCAGAAGCTGCGCGTGCACAGTATTTGCGGTTTGGTGTTCGGTACTTTGAGCGACGAGACGCCGCCATTCGAAGAATATGTCGGCCCTGAGCTGATCGCGAATATCCAGCGTGTTTGTGCCAAACCACTGCGCATTCTCGGCCAATACAGTCAGACTTTGCCGTCGAATTGGAAGTTGTATATCGAGAACGTGAAGGACCCCTATCATGCGTCGATTCTGCATGCGTTCAACGGTGTGATGAAGCAGGATCGCTTGACCATGGAAGGCGGCATCACGATGGGATCGCGTGGTTGGTCTCATATCAGTTATTCGAAAATGAGCACCGATGGCGGGGATGAAGTGTATGCGAGCGGTGATTTACGCTCCGCGGAAATCACCGCCTATGGTTTCGGTTTGCGCGATAAATCGATGACCGATGTGTGGGACGACTTCGGCGATCGTATTTCGATGACGATCCAGACTATCTTTCCGAATTTTGTATTGCAGCAATTGCGCAATTGCCTGGCAGTTCGGACTGTCGTACCGAAAGGAACCCATGAATCGGAGTTGCGCTGGATTGCCTTCGGCTACGAAGACGATGATGAACGCAAGCTCAATGGACGGCTCAAGCAATCCAATATGATGGGCCCGGCAGGACTGATCGCGATGGAGGACGGCATGATAGGCGGCCTGGTGCAGCAGGGTATCGCCGGCAGCCTGGACAAAGCGGCTGTGATCGAGATGGGCGGGCACGGCATCGAGCCGATTCCCGGGTCACGCGTCTCGGAAGGCAGCGTGCGTGGGTTCTGGACCGGTTATCGTGCTTTGATGGGATTTTAAGAAATGAGCGAGAGCGATTTGATGTATCGCAGTGCCCTATCCGATCGGGAGGTACAGGCGCGCCGGCTGATCGCGGACTATGCGGATACCATAGATGACGGCATGCTGTCGGACTGGCCCAAGTATTTCACGCACGACGGTATTTACCGCATAACCACGCGGCAAAACGAAGCCGCCAAGATGCCGCTGTCCATCATGCTGTGCGACAACCAGGCGATGTTATATGACCGCGTCGAAGCCATTGAACACGCGAATATCTTCGAACCGCACGTTTACCGCCACATTCTGTCGGATTCGCGTACCGTCGAGGTGACGGACGATTACCTCGGCGTGGCGACCAGTTTCAGCTGCGTGCGGACCATGCTGGATGGCCGCATGACCTTGTTTGCCGCGGGTCGTTATGTGGATCGAATCGTGCTGGAAGAAGGTCAATGCCGCTTCCGCTCGCGCACAGTGATACTCGATTCGTCGAGAATCGATACTTTGATTGCGATTCCCTTATGAGCACGCGGGACGATGCCATGGAACATATATCCGCCGACGACTTGGACAAGTTGACGCAGGCTAGCGTCGCGACCATCACCACTTGTCTGTATCGAGCGGGTGTCAAACGTGCCTGTCCGACCGGCATCGCACCGCTTGCGCAAGATCAGCCGCGCATGGTCGGGGAGGTCTTTACATTGCGCTTCATTCCCGCGCGGGATGACGTGGGTGGCGTCGCCAGCTATGGAGGCCCGAGTAATGTTCACCAACAAGCTTTCGAGCAATGTCCGGCAGGTAATGTCCTGGTGATGGATACACGCGGCGAGACGCGTGGCTGTTCCTGTGGCGATTTGTTGATTGGACGGCTGAAAGCGCGCGGCTGCAAGGGCGTCGTTACCGACGGTGGTTTTCGCGATACACCGGATATCGTCAAACTTGGTTTTCCCGCTTATCAGCGCATCGCGGTTCCGGCGCCGAGCTTCGGTTTCCTTCAGGCCGTCGAGCTTAATGTGCCTATTGGTTGCGGCGACATCGCGGTTTATCCGGGCGATGTCGTGGTCGGCGATGCGGAAGGGATCGTATTTATTCCACGCCGCATGGTGCATCAGATTGCTTGCGACGCATTCGAGCAGACGCAATACGACACCTTTGCAGCACAGGAAATCACACGGGGCCGGACCGTGATAGGACTGTACCCGGCCACCGATCAATCGCGAGCCGATTTCGCGGCCTGGCGGGCGCGGTGCCATGATGCGGCCTGATCAAGCTGAAACTGAGCGGGTAGCTGGACTCGCCATGCTGCTTGCGCAGCGCGGCATAGCGGTGGAGTCGCTGCGCTGCCGCCAATTGGTTGGCGCGCTCACTTATCTCGAACGCATGTTGGAAATGGTGCGAACCAAACGCAGTACGAACGAGGCTTTGGTGCAAGATCTGTACGGTGGGCAAGAGGACCCGCCATGAATTCAGTTCTCCCGCCGGATCGATTGACTCTGGCGCAGGCGGCACGACTGATCCGGGCGCGGCGATTGTCACCCGTTGAACTGATGGAGTCTTGCCTGGCCAGGATCGAGCAGTTCGAGCCGCACGTCAATGCCTTTGCTGCGATGACAGCGGAAAGTGCATTGGCGGGAGCGCGTCATGCCGAAACGGAAATAGCCGGCGGTGTATGGCGCGGCCCTTTGCATGGAATACCGGTGGGCATCAAGGATGTTATCGACGTTTCGGGTGTGCCGACCCGAGCGCAATCGCGCCAGATGGAAGATTACGTGCCGCTACGCAATGCGGCCTCGGTGGCGCGCTGGCTCGATGCCGGCGCATTATCCCTTGGCAAGCTGACCACGCATGAATTTGCGTTTGGCTCTCCAGACCCGGCATTACCCAGGCCGCCGGCGCGCAATCCCTGGCACACCGCGCATTTTGCGGGCGGTTCGTCAAGCGGCGCCGCGGTCGGTGTTGCCTGTGGCATGGTACTGGGTGCGCTGGGTAGCGACACCGCCGGTTCAGTTCGCAGCCCGGCAGCGTTATGCGGCATGTCCGGATTCAAGCCCGGCCGCGCTTGTGTCAATCGGCGCGGAACATTGGCCCTGGCCCCCAGCCTCGATGCACTGGGGGTGATTGCCGGCAGTGTCGAAGATTGCGCGATGCTGTTTCTGGCGTTGGTGGAACCCGCGGTACAGCGTGCGGTTGGCGTCGACATCAGCGGTTATCCGCAGCTTGATGCCGAGGTACGCGGATTACGGATTGGTGTGGTACGGAATTTTTTTGACGATGAGCCATCGGTAAATACCGATTGCCGCGCCGCGGTAGATGCCGCACGGATGATATTCGAGGATGCGGGATATACCTTGACGGAGGTTTCTTTGCCGCCACTTGCGCAGTGGCATGCCGCCGGCATGGTTATCTTGTTGGCCGAGGCGTTTGCCTTGCACGAATATTGGCTGCGGACACGGATCGACTTATATGGCCGGTCGTTCAGCGACGCCGTGTTGCTTGGCGCGGCCATAAGCGCCGCCGATTACGTGCACGCGGTGCAGATGCGCCGGGCATTGACGGTAGATCTCGATGCGACGATGGGTAAGTGCGATCTGTTGCTCGCGCCGATACAGGGGGGTGAAGCGCCCTTGCTGGGTGCGCTTTCACAGTGGGGGTTTCTGCAGCGTCCCAGCTATGGTCTTCCTTTCAATCTCAGTGACAACCCCGCGTTGTCTCTATGCTGCGGATTCGGAAAGACCGGCTTGCCGTTGGCCATGCAATTGATCGGCAGAAGAGGCAGCGAAGGGAGCGTGCTGCGCGCGGGTTACGCCTATCAACGGCGGACCGACTGGCATCGGCGTTTGCATCTGTCCGGCAAGCCGCGGTCGCTCAACTGATCGACAGAACGGCAGGGTGTCCTGCCACAGCACATTAGTGCCCTGAATTGGAAGTTCGCATGATATGAAATCGCCCAAATGGCCGCCATGCGGCGTCACTCGTCGTTGCAATAGCAAAGGCTATTGCGCCTCCTCACTCCTTGCGTGCGCCCCGGAGGAAGCGTCCTTTAGGACGCATTCCGTAGGAAGTACTCTTGGGGTGCGCCCCGGAGGAAGCGTCCTTTAGGACGCATTCCGTAGGAAGTCCCTTTTGGGGAACGACCATTTGGACGATTTCATTTATCAAGGAACTTCCAACTCAGCACACTAGATTGCAGTACCGTTCTATTTAACCGGAGAAAAAAGATGTCGTATCAAAAGCTTCGCGTGATCCCTGTGACGCCGCATATCGGTGCCGAGATCGAAAACATCGACTTAACGCAGCCACTGTCCGAACTGGAGGTCAAGGAGCTGCACGCGGCACTGGCGGAACATCAGGTTATTTTTTTCCGCGACCAGCCAATCAGCCTGGACGACCATGTCGCCTTGTCGTCCCATTTTGGCGAGATCCATATTCACACTGGGCCGGCCACCGAAAGCAAACCGCTGGCGGAGAATCCTGGAATCCGGATGTTGCATTTCGACGAGAACTCGGTCGCCGTTGCCGGCGAAAAATGGCATTCGGACCAAACCTGCGCGGCAATACCCCCGATGGGCAGTATTCTGCATCTGGTCCAGACGCCGCCCAATGGCGGTGGCGCGACTCTGTTTGCCAGCATGTATGCTGCCTACGATAACCTGTCGCCCCGTATGAAGATTTATCTCGATGGATTGAGTGCGGTCCACGACGGGCGCCGCGTGTTCGGCCCGAATGCACCGGTCAATTCGCATCCGGTTATCGCCAAACATCCAGTCAGTGGGCGAAAACTGATTTTCGTCAACCCGGCGATGACCTCGCATATCGAGGGGATTGCGCGCGAAGAGAGCGACGCAATTCTCGGGTTTCTCTATGCGCATTGCACCAAACCGGATTATCAGGTCCGTTTTCAATGGCGTGACCACTCGATCGCATTGTGGGATAACCGTTGCTCGCAGCACAAAGCGATCTGGGATTATTACCCGAACGTGCGATCGGGTTATCGGATTCAGATCAAGGGCACAGGCGGCCCGATCATGGCGTGAGTCCGCCCGTGTTCAGCCGGGGGGGCGTTGGATGCGGTAAGACATCAATAAGCTGCACACATTTTTATGGTTGTCTATGCTAGCGATATGTCGAAATGCGATTTTTTCGACTTTGCTGTGGCCAGTGCAGTCCGGCATAAGATTCCGCAGTGATGCAATGATCCTGGAGACACGATGCTGACTCGCTTGAGCGGGTCAGTACCGCCCCTTTTTTGCATGAGAGCGACTTATGACACTTGGACTACTCCCGAACTTCGTCAACACCTCGGCATTGCGCTACTTTTACGAGGTGGCGCGCTATGGGTCGTTCCAGACCGTAGAAGAAAAAGTGCATGTCGCGGCTTCCGCGATCCGACGCCAGGTGCAATTGCTGGAGCAGGAACTGGGTACCAAGCTTTTTGTGCGGGACCGCAATACGCTGCGCTTGACCTCAGCAGGTGAAACCTTGCTGTATCGAGTGCGGCGCATGATGTGGGAACTCAATACCGCACGTTCGGAGATCGGTGTGCTGCAGGGCGAGCAAACCGGCCATGTGCGGATTGGCATCAATGAAACAGCGGCTCGCGAATTTCTCGCGAGCTTTCTCGGTGAATTCCGCGCGCGTTATCCGAAAGTCACGTTCGAAGTGGTTATCGCGAGTTCCAATATACTCGCCGAAACCCTGTTGCGGGGCGAGGTCGACATTATCATCGGCTATGCGCTGGAACGACAGACTGGCTTGAAGCAGATTGCGTCGTTCAGCCTGCAAACTTGTATCACAGTACAGCGAGATCATCCACTCGCGGACCGTCCGTTTGTGCGCGTCGGCGATCTGGTCGACGAGACTTTCATCATGCCGACCGACGACCAGCGTTTGCGTCACGTATTGAATTCGATATTTTCACGGGTCGCCGTCAAGCCGACTTTCAGTGTAACGACCAATTCGTTCGAATTTATCGCGATCATGGTTGCCAAGGGGCTGGGCATAGGCTGTCAGATCCGGGTTTTGCCCGGCCCGGATCCGGAGCGGCCGGAAATTGTCTATGTACCGATACACGAACCCGGTATCAAACCCTCAGTCTTGGCCTGCTATATCTCCGACGTACAGACGGCCAACCCGGCGGTGATGTTATGTCTAAAAAAATTGCAGGAAGCACTGCAAGACTGGAGCACTGAAGCGGAATCCGCCGATATGAGCCTGCTCGACCTGGATAAAGATTTATCCAACGATTTTGGCGGCATGGTTGACGAAAGCCCTCTAACCGGTCTGGAAAACAGCGACGCATCGCTCGACGTTTGACTGCCGGAGTAAATACGCGCTGCTCCGGCGCGAAAGCATAGTTTAGCCGCTCGCTCACCGGCGAATTTAAGTCGTAGTCGCGCACCGTATGGATCGATCGTAAGTATCGCTCATTTGGATCGAGGCTGAACCTTGCGTCTCTCCAAATAAATAAACCTGCGCATTCCAATTTGCCGTGCCTACAGGGGTATGGCCACACCGTGGACTCGGGCGATCGCGATTCCGGTCGCGCGCAAATTGTCGCTGACCCGCGGCGAATGGAAAAGTGGTGCGTGGCCAAAGTGTTCACTCTATATTTTTTTAAAGTTGAATAATTTTTCGCGTGTGCACAATTATTTTTTGATGTTTACCCATAGTTTGTAGAGACCTACCATTAAGTATCCCTAATCGTTACGACTAGCGATGGTGTAAAGATTCGAATGCCGGTTTTCAGCATTCGTCTTCAAGAACTCGGGGATGTAATTTTTTTGCACAAAGAAGTACTGAAATTTTTAGCGCTTTACACAGGGTAGCGTCCACGCTTTGCGAAGAAGTGTGACTGATCATTCTCGATAGATTATTGTGAACACTCAAAAACTATGAAGCCATATATCAAAGGTGTCGGCTGCGCTGTGTCGTTTATGGCCATGTCGTGCGCCGCACAAGCGCAGTCCAGTGTCACGCTGTACGGTTTGCTCGACACGTCAATCCAATATGCCAACACGGGCGGTAAAAACACCACACGCCTGGACAGTAGCGAGGTGCAAACCTCGAGCTGGGGTTTAAAGGGACAAGAGGATATCGGCGGCGGAACCAAAATCATTTTTAAATTGGAAAATGGTTTCAACGTCAACAACGGTGCCAATGCCCAGACCAATGCGATGTTTGGCCGCGAAGCCTGGGTTGGGGCAACGGGTTCATTCGGGACAATCACGGCCGGGTTGAACAACACCGAGATGATGTGGGGCTTGGTCCACTATTCGATGGGGGACCTCGGTCATTGGGATTGGGGCCACGCCAGTAACAACTATGATTTTTTTGCGATGACCCGGGTCTCGGACTCGATCAACTATGCGTCCCCGAATATGGCGGGTTTCCAGGTCACCGCGTTGTACTCACGAGGCGCCAACGGTTCCACAACATTACCGTCAACGCTTGGCGACACCGCTGAACTTGGGCTGAGTTTTAACCGCGGGCCTCTGTCGCTAGAAGCTATTTATGAAAGCCAGGTCTATAGCAAAACAACCACGATTACCTCTTCATCACCGACGCAGGTCGGCAATTATGAGTTCTTTGGCGCGTCGTACGACTTCAATGTGGTGAAGCTGGGCGGTTTGGTCATGGTGCACCGTGGAGCGGGCAGTATTACCGCGTCCAACTTCAGCGGCTTTGCCGATCCCAACAATATCTACTACGATGTTTCGGCACTCATTCCGAATGTGCTGAACAGCAACGGCAGCCTGATGTTCAGCTTCGGTCAATACAAATTGCAAGATAATTCCGCCGGGAATTCGAGTTCATATGGGATGCGCTACGATTATCACCTATCCCGTAGCACAGGCGTCTACGCCGGGGTTGCCGGAATCAAGAACGGTAGCCTGGCGAGTTTTACGCAGACCGGAGCACAGTACTCCGGAGTGCCGGTCGCGCCTGGTAATAATGAAGTCGCGGTGTTGGTCGGTATGATGCATCGGTTTTAATCAAGGCCCGTTGGGCATTGTGCCGGGAAGCTCTTTGGACTTTCCGATAGGGTGGGCACGCTGTCGTTTCGTGCCCATGCCGGCTGCCGCCCCTGCCGTTGCTACTTAATGGCAGGGGGCAGACAGAGCCCACAATATTCGATATTTTGGCTCAGCGGAAATGACTTTCCTGAGTCGCTCCTCATATGCCGCCGGCCACGGTCATCGTTGCGCCTTTTATCCGTGGCGCGTCTCCGATTGTTTTACGATCGGAGCGGCGCATGCGCCAGGCCCAATGCCGAAATGAAGTGCCGGCATCAAATGCAGAGATCGGAAAGAATCTTCCGCACGGTTTCAAGTAGCCCCTCAACCGGCTGACGGGCTGTCAGCATCAGGCCGAGAGCACCATTTGTGGTTGCAACGCCGATGGCCTGGACGGCACGGCCGGCTAGAACGGTCAACCACAATGACTCCAGCTTGAGGTTACCGAAGGTCGACGTATACGGCGTCTGACCCAGGTTGGTCAGGAGCACATCAATCGCAAATGCATGATTGAGGGAATCTGCTGCCGCCGCTCGGGTCAGTCCGTTCGCCGTCATGGACTGCATGCCGGTCGTCGCCATGATGAGCGAATCGCGGGTCGAACCATCGGCAATATTCCGCCTGGCATCGCGCGCCATGTCCCAGAATTCGCGGGGCTGGGCTGGATCGAATTCAGCTTTTGGCGATGCGAAGTACATGCCGCAGTCCTCGCCAACACCCAGGACCGATCTAACGTTGACGGGCGAAATGATACGCACCGGATCAAGCGCAAAACGCGGCACAAGCTCACGCATGGCGAGAACCGTTGCAGCGGCGAGTGCGCCATGAACAGTCGTGCCCTGTTGTCGAGAAAGATCAACCAGGCTCCGGGTCAATGCTTGGCTAAAGCGCAAGCTTCGAACCGTCGGCAGGTCGGTGCCGGGACCGCTGCTAAGCGCTGTATCCTCCGCAGGCATGGCCGGAGCGACTGGCGCGACGTCGAGCAATGCTTCCGCCGAAGGCGGATACGCAAGCGGCTCGAGAGATTGACCGGCGATTGCCGCAAGCACATCGCGCATCATGAATGAAAGCGAGATGCCATCGCAGATCGAGTGCGACACACTGAGGATGAAGATCGCAGATGCGTCGTCGTGAATCAGGACTGCGCGTGCCAGAGGCACATCGCCGCACTCAAATGGAATGGAAAGCTCCCGTTCGATCTCTGCCTCCCACCTGGGAGTTGAGGCGCGCTGAACGACCCTCAGCGGTATCGGTTTGTTGCTGTGCCGGCGCAAGAATGGCTGAGTCGGGCCAGGCATATCGGCGCTGCCCGGCGACTCAATGCTGACCGAAAGAGAAGGGTGGCGTTTTTGAAGCGCATCGAGTGCGGATCGCCATTGTTCCGGGCTGGATGAACCGGTAACGTGTGCGGCAAATACGGGATGAATTTGATCGGTGTACGTCAGTTGCCAGTAAATTTCCTCTTGAGCGGTCAGAGGACGGACGATGGACGTCGTACCGGATTCAGATATTGTCATCGGGCTATCTCTCGGCTGGGATGGGTTGCAAAGCGGGAACTTTGGCTTACGAAGCGCCGTTGCTACTTAGTGTGAAAGCATGCCGTGCTCGACGTATTTGCTACTGTTGCGACAGAATCAGGTTTCTGGCTTTGCCGACACGTAGGCGAGGTTGATTCCTGGCATGCTCTCAAAGAAAGGCGCTGCGTCATACCCATAACACCCGATAAGATTCAATTATTCCCAGTCACCTTGAAATTATCCGTCGCAGGTGAACCGTCGACACCGGTCACGAGACTGACGTGACTAACAACGCGGGGTCAGACCACGGTTAAATGCTCCGCCAGTCTTTCAGCTTCGGTATCTAACGCCGCCAATTCGCGGTGTTTTCACACCTGCGGACAAAAAGCGACATTTCCAGTAGCATCGAAATATGGAGCAAACATCGGTCGCAACATCCAACGGGCCAACACCTAGTGACATAGATGTCGCGGTTATCGGCGGCGGCCAGTCGGCTCTCGCGACAGCCCATTTCTGCGTTGCGCAAACACGGGTCAGACCACGGTTAAGCGCTGTGGGATGCCACAAAGAGAGTTAAAGGCAATGCGAGCAAAAATCATGATCGGTCTTGTCGGCGACTATAACCCAGCAGTGCCGGCACACCAGGCTATTCCGCTTGCGTTGAAGCGGGCAGCAGAGGCAAATCAAGTCGAAGTTGAATTCGAATGGGTTCCCACAGCGGACATCAATTCAGTTTCGCGAATTTCTCGATTCGATGGAATTTGGTGCGTCCCGGCAAGTCCCTATCAAAATATGGAAGGCGCTTTGCTCGCCATTCGTTACGCACGCGAAACAGCGCTTCCCTTCCTGGGTACATGCGGAGGTTTTCAACATGCCGTCGTCGAGTATGCCCGGAACGTACTTGGCTGGGCTGACGCGGAGCATGCTGAAACAACGCCAGACACTGCTCGCGCGGTCATTTCGCCGCTTGAGTGCGCGCTGGTTGACACCGTGGATCTAGTCAGGCTGCTTCCTGGAACTCGCATCGCCGCGGCTTACGGAGTCAAGCAAACAATGGAAGGTTATCGCTGTCGCTATGGACTTAATCCCAAGTTCAGAACGTCGCTTGTTTCGGGCCCGCTACGCGTTGCCGCCGATGATGAAGCCGGGGACGTGCGTGCCGTCGAAATGGATGGGCATCCGTTTTTTGTCGCCACGCTTTTTCAACCGGAGCGTGCGGCTCTCAGAGAAGAGTCCGCACCACTCGTCAATGCGTTCGTGGCAGCATGCACAGTGTAAGGTCTAGCCCATCACTTCGGCGGGCGATATAACAATGCGGATCACACTATGGTTATTCAAATGAAATGGTCTCATGGAAAACTCGTCGTCTTGCTGCTTGTGGTTGTGCTGTCGACGTCGGCATGCGGCATGTTCGGGTGTGGCGGCAATGCTTCCAACAATTCCGCGTTTGGCGGTTGCGGAATGCATTCGACATTTTGAATGTAGTCCTCAACATTCGTCGTTGACGGTCCAATCCTCGTTTAGTCCACTACACGGGTCACACTACGGTTAAATGCTCCTCCGGTCAGTGTTCTCGGGCAATCGCTCGTGCTCGGTTCGTCGTCGATTGCCGCGTTTTCATAGTCCACTTGCAATGGCCCGCAATCAAATTGAATTGTTCAGGGGCGGCTCAAGTAGATCCTGCGGTTAATTAAAAATGAAAGCTAAAAGAAAGGAATTGTTGCCACCGGGCTCGCGATATCAAGTTTTGTAAGCTATTTGTTATATTAATGTAAGGATTGTTTTTGCTAAATCATTAGAAATATTATAAAAGCACTGCAATCCCGCTCTTCCCCTGTTGCCATAAAATCCTTTGCCGGCTTGGCTTTCCAGTCGGCCAGACAGAATGCATGCCAGATTACTTACCACAAATCTTGCTCATGCGTTCGACAAAACATTGTCAAAGATTGTCAAAGAATCCGTCGCTAACAAAATGAGCAAGATATGATCCACGCGAATAATTTCGGTATTCGAACGATTACTTCGCGTCGTCGTCGCCAGACACGCTGAAGATCGTTT
>Ga0302308_10000173_pt1 | contig 58182 bp, 44 predicted proteins | sample III_Palsa_E3_3_FD_200531 | JGI IMG/M metagenome (GOLD analysis project Ga0302308, IMG submission 200531) | Peat permafrost microbial communities from Stordalen Mire near Abisko, Sweden - III_Palsa_E3_3 | ecosystem: Environmental > Terrestrial > Soil > Palsa > Peat permafrost | place: Sweden...
CGTCGTCGACCATGATCAGTGCACCATCGCGTTCGACCACGGGCCGCGGCTTGGCGAAATACAGCGGCACTACCGGAATATTCTCGCGCTGGATGTACAGCCAGACGTCCATCTCGGTCCAGTTCGACAGCGGAAACACACGCACGCTTTCGCCCTTGCGGATGTGCGTGTTGTAGGTATGCCAGAACTCTGGGCGCTGGCTTTTCGGATCCCAGCGATGCTGCGCATTACGGAAGGAAAAGATACGTTCCTTCGCGCGCGACTTTTCCTCGTCTCGCCGCGCACCACCGATGGCGGCATCAAAGCGGTATTTGTCCAGTGCCTGTTTCAATGCCACCGTCTTCATCACATCGGTATGAACCGTGGCACCGTGGGTTTGCGGCGAGATGCCCTGCCGGACACCGTCCTGGTTGATGTGTACCAGTACCTCGACATCGCCGGCCGCAGCCACCTCGTCCCGAAAAGCAATCATCTCGCGGAATTTCCAAGTGGTATCCACATGCAGCAAAGGCATCGGCGGAGGCGCCGGGAAAAAAGCCTTGCGCAGCAGGTGCAAGAGCACCGAGGAATCCTTGCCGATGGAATACATCATCACCGGATGTTGGAAACCCGCCGCCACCTCGCGGAAGATGTGGATGCTCTCGGCTTCAAGGTCATCGAGATGGGAATGCGGTTGTTGGGAATCTGTTGTCATGGCCTGAATTAGGATAGTTGCGCTGCCGCGTTGGAAACCCGGCGATATGAGACGGCTGACGCCAAACGTCGCATATTACGCGATGATCAAGCAATGACCGGATACACCGGCTCAGCATCGAGTGTTGCGGCACAGACAGCGGCCAACTCCAGCAAGCGCAAATCCGAACCGCGCGCGCCAATCAGCTGCAGGCCGATCGGCATGCCGTCGGGCAACACACCCATCGGCAGACTGATCGCCGGACAACCGGCAAGGCTGGCGAAGCTGGTCAGATCCGCCTGTGAATCGGGCACGGCGGCATCGAGCGGAAATGCGCCCTGCGACGTGGTCGGCAGGATCAGTACGTCGACCTGCGCGAACAGTCGACGCATCTTTAATGTAGCGGCATCGAGCACGCGATCCGCCGCGGCATAGTCGGCAGCACTCTTGCCTGATGCATAGCCAAGCATGTCGCGGAAGCGTGGCGACACCGGGTACTCCGTGCCGGCCAGATCCGCGGCGAATGTGCCAAGCATCTCTGCTTCCATCAACAGCAAACCGGCACGACGGGTGCGGGCGAAATCCCAGTCATCGAAATCCACTGTGCGCCGATCGCCGATCGCATGCGGCAACTTTGCCATGGCCGCCTCGAACACTTCGATCACTTCAGGCTGCACGCCAACGGCGGCCAGATCCGGCAAGAAGCCCGCGCGCAGGTTGCCTGGCTCCCAGTCCGGCAACGCGAACGCCACACGGCGCCGACGCGAGCGCGCGTCATCCGCGTCATAGCCCGCCAACACCTGCAGCAACACGGTGAGATCGTCCACGCCGCGTGCGAGCAATCCGACGCAATCGAGCCGGCGCGCTGCAGGCACGAGGCCTCGCGCCGAAATTTCGCCGTGGGTGGGCTTGAGTGCATACACGCCGCAATAGCTGGCCGGGATGCGGATCGAGCCCAGGCTATCCGAACCGATGGCGGCAACGGCAAGGCCTGCCGCAACGGCTGCAGCGGCGCCACCGGATGAGCCGCCAGCGGTATAGCCACGACGATGCGGATTATGTGTGGCGCCGAAATGCGGATTGTCGGTGACCGTACCCAACGCGCCTTCATCCATATTGGTTCTGCCGACAAGCACGGCGCCCGACGCGCGCAGGCGCTGCACCACATGGGCGTCGTGCTCCACCGGTTCGCGTCGTCCGGGCAGGCCGGCGCGGGTTGGCCAGCCGGCGACATCGAAGTTGTCCTTCAGCGCCAGCGGAATACCGTCGAGCCGTCCGATCGCACCGTCACGGCGGCGGCGATCGGCCATGTGCGCCTGATCCTGCATCAGGCTGGAGCGCAGGTCGACGTAAGCATTGAGCTGCGGATTGATCCGCTCAATCGCCTCCAAATACACCTCGGACAGCGCACGCGCCTGCACCCTCCCGCTCGCCAGCCAGTGCAGCAGCTGGCATAGCGTGGCGCGGCGAAGATCGAGATCGGCAATCGGCGACGTCGAGTTCATGGTGTCTCCTTGAAGATGCCTGGCAATTATCCCGTTGCCCGGTTAACGGAGTGCAAGTTAAGCGACATGCGTTGCCGCGCTTCGCATGAAACCGGACAATACTGGTTGATCATCGGTTTGTAACCGATCCATGCACATTCTTTTAGAGACGGAGCCAGCCATGAGCGAGCGCGAAACGATGGAATACGACGTCATCGTCGTCGGTGCCGGGCCGGCTGGTTTGTCTTTCGCGATTCGAATGAAGCAGCTCAGACCCGAGATCACCGTCTGCGTGATCGAAAAGGCTTCGACCATCGGCGCGCAGATTCTCTCCGGTGCGGTAATCGAACCGCAGCCGCTGGACGCTTTGCTGCCGAACTGGCGCGACAACCCGCCGCCGATCTGCGTGCCGGCCGGCGAGGATGAATTCTGGCTGCTCAGCAAAGATGGCGGCCGCAAGCTGCCGGTGCCACCAGGCATGCGCAATCATGGCAACTTCATCGTCTCGCTTGGCGCGATGTGTGCCTGGCTGGCGCCGCAGGCCGAAGCGCTTGGCGTGGATGTATTCCCCGGCTTCGCCGCCGCCGACACCATCTTCAACGAGGACGGCTCGGTTGCCGGCGTCAGCATCGGCGACATGGGTGTAGCAAAAGATGGTTCGCACAAGGCTGGTTACACGCAAGGCATCGACATCAAGGCCAAGGTCACCGTGCTCGCCGAAGGCGCGCGCGGCAGCCTGACCAAGCAGTTGATCAAGCGCTTCAAGCTGGACGAAGGCAAGGACCCTCAGGGTTATTCCATCGGTATCAAGGAGCTGTGGCAGCTGCCGGCCGGTCGCGGCACGCCGGGCAAGATCGTGCATAGCTTCGGCTGGCCCGCCGACACGCGCACTTACGGCGGCAGCTTTCTTTATCACCTCGAAGGCGATCGCGTGGCGCTGGGCTACGTCAGCGGCCTGGATTACACCGACCCGAACTACCAGCCGTGGGAAGCCTTCCAGCAGTGGAAGAATCACCCGTCGATGAAACCGCTGCTGGAAAGTGGCGAGATTCTTTCCGCCGGCGCGCGCGCCATTGTCACCGGCGGTTATCAGTCGCTGCCCAACGTTGAAATGCCCGGCGCGCTGTTGATCGGCGACACCGCCGGCCTGCTCAACGTGCCGAAAGTGAAAGGCACGCATCAGGCGATAAAGAGCGGCATGCTGGCCGCCGAACATCTGGCTGCCAATGACCTGAAACCGGCTGGCTTCGACGCGAAGTTGCGCGCCTCCGATGTGATGGCCGAGCTGAAGAAGGTGCGCAACATCAAACCGGCATTCAAGAAAGGCCTGTGGTTCGGCCTGCTGAATGCCGCCTGGGAAACCGTGCTCAACGGCGCCTCGCCGTGGACGCTGAAAAACAAGGCCGACTGGTCGTCGCTGCACAAGCTCGGCGCGCAGGAAGAGCCCAAGCGCGACTACGTGCAGCGCACGCTGCCGCCGCGCGATCGTCTGGCCGGCGTGTACTTTGCGGCGACCGAGCACGACGAGGATCAGCCGATCCACCTGCACGTGTCCGACACGTCGATCTGCGTGACGAAATGCGCCGAGGAATACGGCAATCCCTGCACGCGCTTCTGCCCGGCCAATGTCTACGAAATCGTCGACGATGCCAGCTCCGATAATGGCACCGGCAAGCGCCTGCAGATCAACGCCGCCAACTGCGTGCACTGCAAGACCTGCGATATCAAGGATCCGTACCAGATCATCAACTGGGTCACGCCGGAAGGCGGCTCAGGGCCGAACTACCAGAACCTGTAATGGCGACCGCCGCATTCTTATCGACAGGCAGAAAATGGGGCGAATCAGCGCAAAAGGTCGGCGGGGCACGCGCCCTGCCGACCCAGCAGGCCATCCCATAATCCGCGCAGCATGAAGCGCAGGTTGCGCCAGCGTGGCCCAATCAACACGCCGAACAAAAACAGCTTGACCAGCACACGCGGTATGTCCTGGGCCGTCCATACCAACGGCGTGTGCCGCATACCGTAGAGCCGCAGCCGGTTGCGCATCATGTAGTACAGCCGGGACGGCCCGTGCACCACGATCTTCCCCACACCGAAAGGCAGCGCGCGACGATCGTCGCCCAGGTGATGATGCATGGCGGCCGAACACACGCCGTACAGCGCATAGCCTTTGGCTCGGGCGCGAAAACTCCACTCCATATCGACGTTGTCGATAAACAGCCCGGCATCCATCGCTCCCACTTGATCGAGCACTGCTATTGGAATCAACGCGCCCGAGCTGATCAGGAAATCGCAGGCGATGGATTGCGTATCGCTTTCGCACCACAGTTTCTGACTGCGTGGAAAGCCGATGCGCACGAACGGCGCATCGCGATCCTCCCGCTGGTCGTGAAAGCGCGGGCCAACCGCCCCGACCTTGTTGTCGATCGAAAGCATCTGCAGGGCCGCCAGCAAAGCAGCGACCATCCCGCCGCCCGGCTCACTGTCTTGGTCCAATAAAAGCACGTGGCTATAACCATGCGCGCGCGCCCAGTCGATACCTGCGTTCTGCGCGACAGCCAGTCCCACGTTGCATGGCTGCCGCAGCAGTGCAACGTCCGGCATCGTTTGGTTGAGCGCCTTCTGCCAAACTCCAACGCTTGCGTTGTCTATGACTACCACCGCACCTACCTGTGGCGTCACTGCGTCGACGAGAGCGAACAACGTAGCAACCTCCGGCTCAAAGGTCACGATGACTGCACATACCGAAGCAGTTTCGACAGCTGATGTATTCGGACCTATTCCCGAGAATTCAGTCATGACGCAGCATGTCTCTCAGCATCGAACGACCGCCCGTGCCATAGCGTCGATAGTCGCCAGTCAGCCCCTCACGGAGAACCGGAAGCACTCGAGAGTGTCGAGGCAACTGGCCAATAACGATACGGCGTTCGAAATGAGTCCGTTTGCATTTGACTTGTGCTGCACAATCACCATCATCGCAAAATGTCGCTTGCGTGAAGAATTCCTCCAGCCACCGTAATCGCGCCACCTCATCTCGCAGCTCTTTACCACGCGGCAGCAGAAGATCCTGCCACTTCATCGCCAAGGTGCGCTTGCGTGCGCCAATCTGGTTACCACCGTGCTGACGGTAGTCAATGAGCGGCGCATCGACAAAATCCATTTTCCCCGCGGCCGAGACGACGATCGCCAGCCATTCGTCGTGAATCCAGTTCGGCGCTATCGGCAACGCTATCTCTATAACCGCGCGTCGCAGTGCTGCGGTGGCGCCTGTCACGAAACAGCGGCGCATCACCACCTCGAATGCCCGGCCGTCGTGAATCACCCGCTTTTCAACGGCCGTCATCTGTAGCGCGTTGAACAACAGGCTGTTCAAAGAAGCGCCTTTCCCATCCACCAACCGCGCGTCGCTGTGTAGCAAAAGTAGTTCCGGATCATCGGTGAATCGTGCGGCCATCACGGCAAGTTTGTCCGAGCGCCAGACATCATCCTGATCGCACAGAAACAGCACATCGCCGGAAGCCTGCTTCAGCGCCGACGAGAAGTTTTCCACGAAACCCACATTGGCGGCATGGCGCGACAACTGCACGTCCACACCGCGAACTCGTGCAATCACAGCAAATGCCTCGAGCATGGCCATGGTGCCGTCGGTCGAACCGTCATCGCTGATCACGATTTCGTCCGGCAGCAACGTCTGCGCCAGCAGGCTATCAAGCTGTGGCTGCAGATAGCTCGCCCCGTTGTATGTGCACATCACGATGGAGAGGCGGTTTGGCGTCATGGTCACTTGTTGCCGTTGAAATGCGACGCCCATGCCAGACTGTCGCGATAAATCGCCGTTCGGGTTGTGTCCTAGTGTCGCTCGAACCGGTCCCGATAGCGTCAAACGGATATTTTCGTGTCCGCTTCACACCGGGGTCGCGCATCATACCAAGTAGCAGACGGTGCGCCCGCTGCCTTCGCTCGTCAAAGATAAACCGGCCTATCCGGCCTCAGCACCCGCTCGGGTTAGAATAGTGCACTGCCTGATCGCCATATGCGTCCCCGCGGACATTATTAGAGGAATCGTTGATGAAAATTCTGGTCGGCTACAAGCGTGTCGTGGATTACAACGTACGCATTCAGGTCAAGCCCGATGGCAGCGGCGTGGTCACCGACGGCGTCAAGCTGTCGGCCAACCCGTTCGACGATATCGCGCTGGAAGAAGCCCTGCGCCTGCGCGAAAAGGGCATTGCCGAGGAAGTGATCTTGGTCAGCATCGGCCCGGCCGATCTCACCGCGCATCTGCGCAACGGTCTGGCGATGGGCGCCAACCGCGCCATCCATGTCGTGACCGCGGAGACGGTGCAACCGCTGACTGCAGCGCGCGTATTCCTCAAGCTGATCGAGAAAGAGCAGCCCGGGCTGTTTATCGTAGGCAAACAGGCAATCGACGACGACGCCAACCAGACCGGTCAGATGCTGGCGGCGCTATGGGATCGCCCGCAGGCCACCTTCGCCGGCAAGGTCGAGATTGCTGACGGCAAGGTCACGGTCACCCGCGAAGTGGATGCCGGCCTGGAAATCATCGAAGCCGAGCTGCCGGCCGTGATCACCACTGACTTGCGCCTCAACGAGCCCCGCTTCATCAAGCTGCCGGACATCATGAAGGCGAAGTCCAAACCGATCGACAGCATCGAGTTCGCCTCGCTGGGTGTCGAGGCACACGACCATCTGAAGACTACCCACTACGCGCCGCCGGCCAAGCGCAGCAAGGGCGTGATGGTGAAGGATGCCGCCGAGCTCGTCGCGGCGCTGAAGCAGAAAGGTCTGCTGTAAGCAGCCTTTCAGACGTCTAGCTGCCCGACATCCATATAGAAATCCCGGAGATTTTCCATGAGCAAGATTCTCGTTATCGCCGAACATCTGGACGGCAAACTCAACCCTGCTACTGCGCGCGCCGTGAGCGCGGCTGTCGCCGTGAAACCCGAAGCTATCGACGTGCTGGTGCTGGGTGACAGCGTTGACGCGGTTGCTGCTGATGCCGCGAAGATCGAGGGTGTCACCAAGGTACTCACCGTCGCCCGCACCGAAAACGCGCACCCGCTCGCCGCCGTGTTGGCGCCGCAGATAGCCAAAGCCGCCGACGGCTACAGCCACGTGTTCGCCCCATCCACCACCTTTGGCAAGGACGTGGCCCCGCGCGTCGCCGCTCTGCTTGGCGTGGCCCAGGTCAGTGACGTGATGAGCGTTGAGTCCAGCCACACCTTCAAACGTCCCATCTACGCCGGCAACGCGATCATCACCGTCGAGGCAAATGCCGATCACGCCGTGGTCGCCACCATCCGCACGGCATCGTGGCCAGCTGCCAACAGCGGCTCGAACAACGCGCCGGTTGAAGCGCTGACCTTGGACGTCACGCTGCCCACGCACACCCGCTTCATCGAACTCAAACAGGGCAGCAGTGACCGCCCCGACTTGCAGAGTGCCGGTAAAGTCGTTTCCGGTGGCCGTGGCGTGGGCTCGAAAGAAAACTTCGAAATCATCTACAAGTTCGCCGACAAGATCGGCGCCGCCGTGGGCGCCTCGCGTGCGGCGGTCGATGCGGGCTACGTGCCGAACGAAATGCAGGTCGGTCAGACTGGCAAGATCATCGCGCCGGCACTCTACATGGCCATCGGCATTTCCGGCGCCATCCAGCACCTCACCGGCATCAAGGACGCCGGCACCATTGTCGCGATCAACAAGGACGGCGAAGCGCCGATCTTCGAGATTGCCGACATCGGCCTGGTGGGTGATCTGTTCAAGATCATTCCGGAGCTGGAACAGGCGCTCGGCTGATTCAGGAACTCATCCGCTATGTCGCGATAAAGCGTGCGTATCCTTTATTGGGGAACCTATGACGTCGGGAAACCGCGTACCCGTCTGCTTCGGGATGGCTTGCGGTCGAATGGCGTCACGCTGGATGAAATCCATACCGATCTCTGGCGTGGCATAGAAGACAAATCCCAAGTTCGGGGCGTGACCCGCAAACTGCATCTGCTGGCGCGCTGGTTTTTTTGTTACCCGCGACTGCTCTGGCTACTTTGCCGTATCACGCGCCCGGATGTCCTCATGGTGGGATTCCCAGGCGTGCTGGACATGCTGCTGGTGGCGCCGATTGCGCGCATGCGTGGCATCCCGCTGGCATGGGACATGTTCATGTCGATATACGACACGGTCGTCGAAGATCGAAAGCTGCTGCGCCCGCATCGGCTGCCAGCCCGAATGCTGCATGCGCTCGAAGGTTTCGCGCTGCGTCGCGCGGATCTGGTTTTTCTCGATACGAGGGCTCATGCCGAGCGCGTTGAAAATTTGTTCCAGATCGAACGCAACACTATCGGTGCGGTATGGGTCGGTGCGGAAGCCGCTCACTTTCATCCCGTGAAGAACTCGGCCCTGCTGAGAGATCAGCTCATCGTATTGTTCTATGGACAGTTCATTCCGCTGCATGGTATCGAGACGATCATCCGCGCTGCCCGGTTGATGCGAAACGAACCTGTGCAATGGCAGCTGATCGGCCATGGTCAGGAGGCGCCTCTTATCGAGGCCATGCTTCGCGAGGAGCCATTGAGCCGGTTGCAATGGGATACATGGGTCGACTATGCCGAATTGCCGAAACGGATTGCAGACGCCGATATATGTCTCGGGATTTTCGGTACATCCGAAAAAGCCGGCTGCGTGATTCCAAACAAGGTCTTCCAGATCGTCGCAATGGGGTGCCCGGTAATTACAAGAGACTCACCCGGCGTGCGTGAATTGTTGACGAATACCCCGCCATGCAGTTATCTGATACCCCCGCACGACGCCGAAGCGCTGGCCGAGGCCATCAGGGACTTCGTCATGCATCGCATGCCGGACATGTCTCGTTGTCATGCATCGATCGAGGGGAAATTTGACTCGCACGCGATTGGCAGGCAATGCATTGCACTGCTGAATCACACATTCGATCTGGAAAGCTGAACCCATGGAAGTCACACCACTGTTTGGTCCATCGGCTCCCGAAGAAGGCTGGGTACCGGCGCCTCGCTATGTACTGAGGCGACAACGTATTCTCCGACAACTGCAGGAACTGGCACCTTGCAAGGTCATGGAGATCGGCTGTGGTGCCGGCATGCTGCTGCAGGAACTGGCCGCTCGCGGCTTTCAATGCAGCGCGCTCGAGAGCTCGGCACAGGCACGCGCGCTGATTCAGCGACTTGCTGGAAAAACCGGGCATGCCATCGATCTTCATGAAACTGCATATGAAGCGTGGCGAGGTCAGTTTCCTCTGGTGATGGCCTTCGAAGTGCTGGAACATATCGAAGACGATGTCGCCGCGATGCGGGAATGGGCATCTTGGCTTTCACCGGGCGGCACCATGCTCATTTCCGTACCCGCACATCCACGCTTATGGAACGCGGCGGATGTCTGGGCCGGGCATTATCGGCGTTACACCAGACAGGCATTGATGCGCGTGGTTTCGGATGCCGGCCTCGAAATCGAGTATCTCGAGTGCATTGGTTTTCCATTGGGAAACCTCACTGAGCGCGTGCAGGCTCGCGGCATCAAACGCAGATTATCCGCCGAGCAGCGCGATCTCGGATATCAAGCCAATAGCGATCGTAGCGGCATCGATCGCGATCACGTCATGAAATGGTTTCCGCTTATGCGTTCGCTCCCTGGAAGAATGGCCATGCATGGTGCATTGATCGCCCAGGCGATGACTTCAGCGTTGCCACTAGGCAACGGTTACCTGCTACGCGCGCGAGCCAAGTGATCAGGCGCTTGCTGCGCCCATTCGGCATCTTGCTCGCGATCGCCGCGAGCGCCTACTTCGTGATTCATGCCCATCGGGCGCTGAGTGTTCGTAACATTGCCGCTCTGCTCAATCCCCGAGTATTGCTTTCAACCGCAGCATTGAGCCTTCTGTATGCCTTGCTCATACCAACCACCGGCATGGCCTGGACGTGGCTGCTTCGATCACTTGGACAGGACGTTAAATCCAGCCGTCTGATTGCGATTCTTGCGACGACCCAATTCGGGAAATATCTGCCTGGAAATGTGGCGCAGCATATCGGCCGCATAGGTCTTGCCCGTGCATATGGTGTGGCGCTTCCAGCCACCGTTTTTTCGATGGCCTATGAAACCCTTTTGACGGCTGTGGCATGTGGACATATCAGTGCACTCGCATTGATCTGGGCGCCACCTAGTTACCTCTCCACCTGGCCGCTGGCCCACTATCGCTTGCCACTACTGATCGCGATCAGCCTCACTGCGGTCCTTGTGCTGCTGGTCGTTCCACATTTGTCATTGAGGATTGCGCGGTACCGCGCCATGCAACGGAGCCAGCATGATTACGCCCCGCCAAAGCTGCGGCTTGACTGGTTTTCGATCGGCAAATGCTATGCCACCTACCTGATCAATTTCATGCTGGTCGGAGCCGGCCTGTGGCTGGTTGCTCTGGTGCTTCCGGATTCAGGCACAACCGTTCCGAGTGTTGCATTCCTCACGGGAGCATTCGCCAGCAGCTGGATCCTCGGTTTCCTCGCCCCGGGTGCGCCAGCAGGGCTTGGCGTCCGGGAAGCCATATTGAGTCAGTGGCTGGTCGGCACGATGCCTGCGGCAAGCATCGTGCTGCTGATCCTGCTGTTGCGTGTATCGACCACTCTGGGCGACCTTCTCAATTTCATCTGGGGAAGCATTGCGATCGGACGGTGGCGCCGACGTGATGTATCTGCAGGGCCATGAACCAACAAACTGCTATAGCTCAGACGATAAACCATAATTGACGGCTAACGGCTAGAGTATGTTTCATCGTTGACACTCTGGATAGCACGATCAGCTTTCGATGCTTGGCCACAGAAATTTGTGCGCAAATTCAGGCAAGCTCTTCAAATAGAGTTATTTGCATTGAGTGCATAGGGCAATAACTAAAGAATCGTGTTTGACATTGGACCGCTTCGAGAAATACCTAAAACTCCTCGCCTCTGGACAGAGATAAATGAAATGAAGCTCATCATCCAGATACCTTGCCTCAACGAGGCCGAAACCTTGACCATTGCTCTCGCGGAAATTCCACGCGAGGTCGAGGGCTTCAGCACGGTCGAATGGCTAATCATCGACGACGGCTCGACCGATAACACGGCAGACGTCGCCCGTCGGAACGGCGTGCACCATGTCGTGCGCCATCCGGTGAATCGCGGCCTCGCCGAGGCTTTCATGACTGGCATCGACGCCTGTCTGAAGCTGGGCGCCGATGTGATCGTCAACACCGATGCCGACAATCAATACAACGGTGCCGATATCCCAAAATTGACCGCCCCGGTCCTGGCCGGCCATGCCGAGATCGTGATTGGTGCCCGGCCAATCAGCGAGACGGAGCACTTCTCCTGGATCAAGAAGAAGCTGCAGCATCTGGGCAGTTGGGCGGTACGCGTTGCCAGCCACACCGATGTAGCCGATGCTCCCAGCGGATTTCGTGCCATTTCACGCGAGGCGGCGATGCGGCTGAACGTGTTCAATGCCTACACCTACACGCTCGAGACGATCATCCAGGCTGGCCAGAGCAACATGCGGATCATCTCTGTTCCGATCCGCACCAATGCAGACCTGCGGCCATCGCGACTGGTGAAAAGCATCTCGAGCTATGTGCAGCGTTCGCTCGCCACGATCCTTCGTGTTTTCGTTATCTACAAGCCGCTGAAGTTCTTTGCTTTCTTCGGCGCGATCTTCACGCTCGCCGGGGTAATCGCTGGCGCGCGCTTTCTGTGGTACCTGTTCGAAGACAACGGAGAGGGTCACATACAGTCCGTGATCTTCTGTGCCCTGTGCATCATCGCGGGCCTGCTCTTGTTCATGATGGGAGTCATCGGCGATCTCATCGCTACCAACCGGAAGCTGCTGGAGCGCATCAACCTGCGACTTCAGCATATCGAGCATCAGCGTGACTGAAAATTTTCCCGGCATGTCAACGCTTGAAAAACCTATACTCAAATCGGATGCCTGCAAACAAAGCCAATTGAAAACAGCTCAATTTGCTTAATGGCGTGGTGTGATCAACGAGCGTGTTGGATATATATACTGGAAGATCAGGGTGCGATGCTTCATCGCGTAGGCATTGTCCGAGCGGTGGCATGCTTGCGGAAGGGGGGAAATAGATGAATCTCTTGCATTTCGCGTGCATCCGGTTGTTCACCGTAGATGAGTAAATCCTTGCCGAAGAGCGATAGAACACGCTGTCCAAATAATCGTCATTTTCGAAAATTTATTGAGGTGCACTGTGAACTTTTTGAATGCCGTAAAAAATCGACTCAAGCGATATGACACGAATAGGTCTGTTGAGCCGCTTATTGATCCACGCCATTTCCAGCCACCGCTACCGCTACCCGGTGGCTACAGCCGAGAAAACCTGCTTTCCGCGCTTGAGTCAGTAAGCATCGACGGATCGCAGAAAGGCGAACTGATCGGATATGCTCAAGCCGATTTTGAGAGATTCATACACACGCTTGGCCTCGTTCCCGAACACGTCGCCGGGCGATCCCTGGAAATTGGGGCAAACCCCTATTTCACGACGCTTCTGTTCAGAAAATTCAGGCCAATGCTGAATATGGAACTGATCAATTATTTTGGGGGGCCAGAACACCAAGCTGTACAGCAGGTTTCATTTCCCGGTTTCGACGGCGTTCCAGAAGAAATCGACATGGTTTGGCACAATGCCAATCTTGAATTTGCCACACTGCCTTTTGAGACAGATTCATTCGATGTCGTTCTGTTCTGCGAAGTGCTGGAACATCTCACCCTTGATCCGTTACACGCCATGCTGGAGCTGAAACGCGTACTCAAGCCGGGTGGGCGACTTGTTTTAACTACCCCGAATGCAGCTCGGCTGGAGAATGTCTCCGCATTTATTGAGGGACGAAATGTCTACGATCAGTACTCGAAATATGGGGTATACGGACGCCATAATCGCGAATACACCAGACATGAACTCAATCAGCTATTGACGCACTGTGGTTTCGAGGTTGAAACATTCTATACCGCGAACGTACACCACGACGTTCCACCAAACGTCAGGCACAACCAAGCAATCAATGCCATGATCGATGACATAACGAACCGAAAATATGATCTCGGACAGTACATGTTCACATCTTCGATCAATAAGCGTGACGCAGAAACTCTGCGGCCTTCCTGGCTCTTTCGAAGCTACGCAGCCGAAGAGATGTCTTGAGCACGAAACCCCATGAATCAATAGCGCGATCTTGTCGTGCTGGCTACGGCAGAACTCATGTCATACAAAGGCCTAAATTTTATTGCCTTACTTAAAGGCATGCACATCGGCGTTGGTGCGGTAGAACGCACATGCAATCGGCCTTGATGTTGGCCATCTGTGCCGTTCTCATCATGGCGTCCGTGACGCACCGATCATGCGATCGACAAACCTATGCAGTCGCATCCGTATAAACCGACCAAGTGCGCTCACGAGCAGATCACTTGCTGATGCAGTTCGTAATGTGATAGCTAGCGACACGATGACTCGACTGCATCAACCGGACGCTACGCTTCTGGCTCGCAAGGATAAAAATTTATGGTAGGCAAGACAATACAGAATGAGGCGGATGCGAACTCTGATAGTTTCAGGGTGCTCGCTCCTATTGAGCGGCTTATATATCAATCCAGCCTGCTCAAGTTCCTACTCGTGACATTTTTCCTTGCCTTTGTCCGCGTAGGAATTTGGTGCATTCCCAATGTGACGTCTTTTGTCGCGGTTGCGAAAAACCCTTTTGTAAATCCGTTTGATAATCCTAACGCGTTCTACGTCTTGTGGACTTGGCTAGGATCCTACATTGCGTGGCTAATCGGCGCCAACACCGAAGCTGGTTATCTTGCACTGCATTTTTTTTTCAATCTTATATTTACTGCCGGGTTCATAGCACTGGTTACGAGAAGACTTGACAAAAAAGACGCGCGCACTGCTCTAGTACTCTTTTTCCTGCTGCCAGTCTCCATAACATCTTACTACTGGGTCAGTTACGACTCCTTTACGTTGCTCCTTATGATGCTGGCTCTTGTCTCCACAAGAGTGAAAATCCTTCCTCTGCTGATTGGTATCATGCTCGGCATGCAACATTTCGAGCAATCGATGTTTGCCGTGCTTGCTCTATGCGCTGCATTTATCCTCGGTGGAAAAGCGGAGAAAGAGTACAGCGGCACCTGGATATTTCTGTTGTTAGTCGGTGTGGTGATCGGCAAATTCATCTTGCACTTTATATTTTTGCGTTACCACGTTCACTTGAACAGCGGCCGAACTTTCTGGCTAAATTCACACTTGTCAGAAATATTGCAGCAATTCTGGTATCACATGCATTACATCCTGTGGTCGACCCTGGGGTTAGGCTGGGTCTTGGCGCTCAAGTCATTTGACAAAGGCCGAAAATCTCTGCCACTCCTGATACCGTTATTTGGACTAATGCTGTTGATGCCAATCGTAGGAGATCAGACGCGCGTATATGCACTTTGCAGTTTTCTGTTGCTAAGCGTTTATTGGTTGCTTAATCCAGAATTTCTAACTGGACTGAATAACAGGGTCGTGGCTGGATTATTTGTTCTCTCCAACATGATGCCCCTGTCGTGGGTTTGGGGTGGCGCGCCACGTTCGTCCAGTTTTCCGTATGATGTGCAATTAATTCTTCACCAAGCCTTCGGCTGGTTCGGAGTGCCAACTGCCCTGGACGGCTGGCCGTTCGGGTAAATATCACTTGCTGGAGTGCAATCGAATTTCCGCAGTTGAACAGATCCGGCTTCAATGTATTTATTATCCAACTTGAGTACGCGCACGTTTTTTCGGTTCGTCGCCGGACGCTGCATAATAATGCTGCGATTCTCCATGTCACGCTTCAGAGTCGCGACCCATAAACAAGTCTTGTCTGGACTACCATGAACTACTCCTGCCACCGTGGCTTACACCGCCTCAGCTTACTAGTCATCAAACTTCTACCGGACTGAAATTTGGCATGGCTCTTCGCAATAGCACCCTCTCATTCGCATCAGGAGATTGCCGCGTCCACCCGCACTGCATCATGGGATACGAAAGATGAGGAATTGGGACTGAAGATATGATCTGGAGCAATGCATATTTACTCCTTCGAGCAATCGGCGCGATGCAGAAATTTTGCGACCCCCGATTTCCGCAAGTATGTAGCCAACGAGATGGCTTGAACTAACGCCCCCGCTTTACAACGATCCCGACTGAAGTCGTGGTATATCCCTCAAGAGCCAGCTTGAGGTGAGGATTGTCCGTGTATGGCGGAACATCGACATAACCGTCGAGATAATGCGAATCCGGGGCGACGCTGAACGTCTCCACTTCGTGGCCGCGCTCGCGTAACCGCTCAACCAGCTCAAGCATGTCACGTTTGCGATAGAGGACCGTCGCTCCCTCCCGCAGCGTATCCTCGTTGGATGAGAGGTTGAACTCTGTGGTGTGGCACGCGACTCCTCCTATCTTCAGTGTCTTTTCAACGCTGTTGATCACGAACTCGATGCCGGCCTCCAATGATCCAAGGTGCTCGAAACAACAGCATGACCAGGTGAAATCGAAGTCTGTCAGATCGTCATCGATTCGGTTCATATCGCAGGCGCGATGTATGACATGGCTGCGCACGATGTCGTCATCGACGACGTTGGGATAAAGAAGTTGCGAGACCCCGCTGCTGTGCTCGTTCGATTTTACCCAGCCCACGGATTTACCCAGCTCCTCCGAAGCATCAGTCGCCACGATTTGTGCACCATATTTTGCAAACAGAGCTGGCAGTCGCTCACGGCCGACACCAAAACCGATGCCGCGACTGCCCGTCCTCAATACACCGGCCTGCTTCAAGTGATGGATGACAAACACCCATTCCCAAAGTTTGCGGTGATATGAGGGCGGGTAGTCGAATTCTTGGCAAAGTTGGCTGAATTGCGGATGCAGGAAGTCCGCTGCACTACACGTCGAATACTTCATGAAAATATGGTCTGCATCGAATAGCGAAGGAAAGCTCGGCAGATACAGGCGTTTATGCACGGCATCGTCGATTCGCCGTTCGAGTGAAGCCTCCTGTTCCGCGTTCCAGGGAGTTGGGGCAAAGCTTCTGCCGCCAATAGCTGCTGCCTGATTCTGCACGGCTTGAGACACCCTGGCCTCAATCCGCGCGTCGATTCGTTTCAGTACCGGTGCAGCCAGCTTTCTCGCAATGTCTCTCAGCATTCTTATATGTCCTATTACGGAGTGAGCTTTCGCAGATCTATATGACCTTTCCCGCAAAAACGTATCGCTGTTGAGCACAGATCTATACATATCTGTCCCGGATTCAATAAATCAGAACGTTTCTAGTGTGATGACTCAAAAATAATGGAATCCCGTGTAGCGCATCTGCAGTTCAACTTGGCGTTGGATCTTCACAGGCTATCACTACTGAGCCGCTCTACCGCATGGATTGTGCACTTCAGAATTGAACTCGCCACCTAACGCTGAATCAATGGAGCCGCTTGAGAGTCAGCTTGTAAATCAGCATTGTCATACTGGATACCCATACCCTTGAAGCGCAAGCCAATGATGCGCGAGTCCACTGATACATCAAGGGATTTGGGTGATGCGGCATCGGGTAGCATCAGCACAAGAGTAACAACTTTTGAGGCGTTCCATATTGCAGGTGGCACAGAAAAAGAGACCACCCGTTCACTGGTCAACTCGACATTGCCCACTGCGCTACCGTTGACATATGTGTGAATGTCTTGCTTGGTGAGCTTGCCACCCGAAAGGAACGGAGACACATCGAAATTCAATCGCACCGGATAGCCCGCATGCTGACCTACAAACTGCAAAGCGACGAGATGACCTATTGTCCAGCCTCCTGCCTTGCCAATTCCTATGGCAGTCACTTCACATTTGTTTCTGACATCATCTAGCGGCATGGGAAGTGCAGTTATCACTGGCGGACGGGAAGATTCACTGATACGGCAGAATGCTGACAAATCGAAGAAACGCTTGCTGGCGATCATAAGATCGCTACCTGGCTCCCAAATCTGAAATTGATTGCCGAGCCGGAGAATCCTGTTTGCATCGAAGGAATGATTCCAGCCAAACACATGTGCCCACTCAGGCGGGACCATGAAATCAACACCATGCCGTCTCATCCAGAGAGCAAGGGTTATGGTTGAGGACCAGTTTTCGCTGTTTTCTTGGTTAATCAGGGCCGTGGTAGGTGGTGCAATAGCATTATTAATAGCTTGATCCGGCGCCAGAAAGACAAACGATGAGCTAAAGACTGGAAGAGCGGGTCCACGAACAACCATGGCGAGTATCGCGCACGAAACAGAAATCGACGCCATCGTGGCTTGCTTTCCGTCGCGCACGGCCAACGAAAGCGCCGTCAAAATAGTAGCCGCACCGACGAACATAATTCCATAAATAAAGAACGAATTGAATTCGTAGAGCGGCCCCGTAATTTTTTTTGCCCATACCAAGGCCAGAATAAGTGCCAGGATTGTGAATAATGCGACAGCCTTCAACGCCTGATAACGAACTTCACTAATTTTCTCCTTCAAAACCCTTGGCAAGATCCATAATACGCCAATCGACCCCAGACCAGCGATGACACGTCCTGTAAAGAACGGCATGTGTCGCTGATTATCAATCCACTGGGGATAATGATCAAATACAAGATATGAAAATAGATAATTGATTGCCTGCCTGAGACTGGGCTTTTTGTCGTGATTGCTGTGGAGATAGTCGATGATGCGACGCGCGTTGCAGTCGGGACAGTTTGACAGGTCAATGAGAATCGGGATGAAGAAGATTGCGATGATTCCCAGTGATATCCACAGTTGCACTTGCAGTGCTCTGATAATGCCGAGTGTAGATTTTCCTTGTTTCAGCTCACGCGAAAAATAAATCGCGGACGCAATGAACAACAAAGGGAGTGCCATCAACGGCTGTGCGACATGGCCATGGCATAGCACGCACGTCGCAAAAACCGCTATTGGAAGTATATTGCTGCGCCCCAGACTGGTAGCGGCACAGCTGACAATTAAAAGGACAAAGGGCCCGAACAACACGTAAGGTGGCCATATACTCGTCAATGCACCCAGCGTGTGCTGAATGAAGAAAACGGCACATGCCAGGCCTATGTAAAGTGTCAGCCTTCGCTCGGTCAGCGAGGTGAACAGGCACATCGCGAAGGCGATACAAGCCGACTGAAAAATGATTCCCGTAATGACATGCGCCTGATGTGGCGAATTTGTCACTTTGAAAAAATCAAAGAATAATCTTTCTCCAAAGCTGTAGAGATAGAAGAAAAACGGCCCCGGATGATTTAACTTCCAGCGGGAGTAATTCCCCAAAAGTTCATGCCAGTGCTTGGCCTCGAGAATCTGCAAACCATTGGCGGCAAAATCGCCGGTTTCCAGGACTGCAGGGCCAAAGATGAACGAGCGTTCTTCAAAAAGACCGTATGCCACCAGCAGCACGCTTGTGATGAGGAACAAGATCCAGAATTGACGGGTGCTGATTTTTTCTGTCGTCATGACATGAGTTTCGCAAATTGCCATTACGTTAGTCAGCCATCGGATGGCATGACCGAAATGAAGTTTTTCAGAAATCCGAAGCTATCGAAATGAAAGGCGCTTGTGACCGAAATAGCTTGTGATGACCGGTGCGGCAACGCCAATGGCATGCGCAACAAGTTCAGGCTGCCAGTTCCAGCCCATCCCGGGCAACACCCACTTAACCAGGATGAGGCTGATCGCGAGAGTCTGGAGCAATGCGAATGCATTGACGGCAGCGAACCAACTGACCTGAGCCACTAACGCGTTACTAGTATGGCGGAAGACCAGCAAGCGGTTGAATACAAAAGCGGTGACCATGCCGAGCAAATAGGCCAGCACGATCGCCACGCTATATCGCATGTAATGACTGAACTCTATTCGCGAAAAAAAATTCACGGCAGCGGCGAAGCCTCCCACTGCGAGGAACTTGAGGAAGCGTATATGCGCCGGACCGATGATGTGCGTTGGAGATTTGATGCTGCCCTGGCTCACGTTGGAAAGTCACTTTTGACGCATGTAAAGAGTGCTTGCGCGGTGTTGATGCTTTCCGATATCGACCGATCCTCGGGGTAATAGTACGACGTGTCGGCCATGTAGAGCCCCTTCAACGGTGTGCGCATCGGTGGCAACATGCCCTGAAATCCTGGCGGACAGATCGTCTGTGCAAACTCGTACCGATGACAGTGCGTGGCCAGGATCCAATCGCGGCTGAAGTTCGAATTGATTTTGCCAAGGTAGCCTACGACTTCCTCAATAAGAGTCTCGTTGGAGTGGCTCCATTTCGGGTTGGTTTTCGGCATATAGAACGGCGCATACACAATGGTCTGCTCCGTGGGGTTCAGATTTGAATATTCGATCAGGCCCGGTATCTCGATCGACGGATCATTGATGTTCATCCAGAAATTTTCGCTCAACTGTTGCTTCAATTTCAGAATGACGCAGGCAACAGGAATATTCTTGATTGCATTGATCCTGTCTGCAAACTCCTGTGGCAGGTCTGGTGCCAGCCTGGGTACGTATTGAATGGGTGCCGTGGAAAGCACGCCGTCAAAAGCGTGTTCTACATCAGCGACAACAACGCCACGGACCTGACCGTTCTCGCTCACAACCCGATCGATGCCAGCGTTGAGGTGGATACGGCCACCGCGATCGATGATGAACTTTTCCATCTGTTTGAGCAGCGTGGTGGAGCCACCCTCAAGGTAACCCATGGTTTCCTGAAAAAGATTCCTGCGTGAGAGTGCGACGCGCTTGATGCGTGTGCCTATCCACGCCGCGGAAAGATCTTCTGTGTATTCGTAGAACTTCAGATCGAAGAGACTTTTCCAGAGCACGTTGTAGGCGCGTGTACCAACCCAGCGGCGAATCCAGTCGGTTGCACGAACCTTGTCCAGCGCACTCCAATCCTTGATGCCCTTGGTGTACATGGCATGCAGGGCGTAACGGAATTTGCTGACGATGCCCAGTCCGCCGAAGCCAAGAAGCGCGAACGGTGTGCCCCACTTGTATAGCTTGCCCTTGTAGAAGAAGCCCATCTTTGTGTCGACCCAGCGCAGCATATGCGCCAAGCCAAGCTCGTCGAGGAGCTTGAACAACGGGTAATCGGTCTTGCAGATGAAGTGGTAATAGCGTTCTATCTCGAGTCCGTCGAAATCGAAGCTCGCCGACATGCCGCCGATACGGTTGTCGCGCTCGTAGATGTCCACTTCATGGCCTAACTTGAGCAGCTCCATCGCGCACATCAGCCCCATCGGGCCGGCGCCAAGCACTGCAAATTTCTTTTTGTTCATTGTCTTTCCCTGGCTCAGCGCTTGAGAACAATCTTGCTGTATTGCGGATCGCAATAGCTTTCGCGGATAGCATCTTCGAATGGCGTTTGCGTTACGCCAAAGACAACCCGCGTATCCACACCGTGGAACTCATCGCCGGCGCTGAGCGCCTTGAGCTGGTCAGCGGTGAATGGAGGCTTGCGACTGAAAAACGCGTAGATTTTTAACAGCAGGCCGAATAACCCGTAGGGAATTCTCAGGATCACGGTGTGCAATCCCTTGACGCGCTTGATGGTCCGGATGATGTCGATGTAGTCCACGCGAGTCTCGCCCACGATGTCGTAGATCTCGTTGTTCGGCTCGCTCGCGATGCAGCGGACGATGCACCGGCAAAAGTCCCGCTCATAAAGTGGCTGGCGCATGTATCGGCCGTCGCCAGGAATCGGGAATACCGGTGTTTTCGCCATGAAACGTGACAACCACCCTAGATGCTTGGGATCGAACCAGCCAAACATCAACGTCGGACGCAACACGCTACAGCGGATACCGCTCGCGACGACGATCGCTTCCTGATCCCTCTTGGTCTGCGTGTAGTCATCGTCGGCTACCGAATTGACTACGGAGGAGCTGATGTGAACCAGATAGGAAACCGCATGATGCAGGATCGCTTCCAGGACTCGCTCGGTCGCCCGAATGTTGTTGCGTACAAACAGCTCGGTATGCTTTCCCGTGATCTGCGCATGAAGCTGTACACAGCACGCTGCACCCTCGAATGCGTTCACCCAGTCACCTGCTTCAGCAAGATCGGCATGGATTGCCACGACATCCGGATGGAGCTTTCGCAGAATGTCGAGGTTGTACTCGTGTTTATCGATCGCGACGAGTTGGGTGTAGCCCTGTCTTTCCAGTTCGACGATCAGGTTCTGGCCAACCAGGCCGGCTGCCCCGGTGATAACGATTTTGGCGCGCTTGTCGGTCATTCGTGTAACTCAGAGCTTGATGCGTTTGAAGATGGCTTCTGGAACATGTTTGATGACCAGCATGATCCCCATCCAGAACCATGGCAGGTACGCCACGGCGCGCCTTTTATCGATCGCTCGACATATTCCCGAGGCGACTGCATCGGGCGTAGCCCATAGCACGCCCTTCTTGAATTCACGGGTCATTGGGGTATCGACAAAACCAGGCTTGATGGTCAGGACGTTCACGCCCTGCTTGTAGAGGCGTTGTCGCAGGCCGCTCAGAAATTCGGATACGGCGGCCTTGGCCGCGCCATAAAGATAATTACTCGCACGTCCACGATCTCCCGCCACTGACGAGATAACTGCGATAGTGCCTTGACGCGATGCTGCCATCCGATTCGCAATTAGGGTCAACAACGCGATGGTGGAACTGGCGTTGGTAGCGAACTCTTCGAGAGCGACATTCGCCGAGGCTTCGCAGGCTTTTTGGTCCGGTAGCGTGCCGTGCGCGATCAAGACAATATCGACACCGCCCATCTGCTGCCACGCAGACTCAAGTACACCTTCGTGCGCGTCGATATGGTTTACATCAAGCACCGCATTGCCCACTTCGTTGGCTCCGCGGACCAGCAAATCCTGTGCGATGTCTTTCAGGCGTTCGGCGTTGCGGGCAACCAGGTAAAGCCTTGCACCTCGCGCAGCATAAAGGCGTGCGGTGGCTTCGGCGATGGCCGATGTTGCACCTATGATCAGGACTCGTTGCATGTTCACTCCATGACCCTGCGCCAGAAACTCGACGAAAAACGCGGATCGATATATTGGGTAAAAGATTCCCAGGCCGGGAAATACTGGCGAAACAATGTGCCGGGCATGCGCGCATCCTTTGCTGGATAAACGGCACCGCCGGCTGCCGCCACGACACTGTCAAGCTGGTCCATCAATCGCAAGGTACTTCCCCCCTTGTTGGGGAAGTCCAAGGCAAAAGTGGCACCCGAGCGCGGGAACGACAGCATGCCTGGTGAGCGCTGTTCGCCAAATTGCTTGAGCACAGCGAGAAACGAGCCGCCGCCCGCGCCGGCTATGAGGCGTACCAATTGTTCAATAGCCTGCCTCGCCTCGCTGGGCGGGACGACGCATTGATATTGCATGAAACCGGCTGGACCATAGATACGGTTCCAGTCACGGACACCGTCCAGCGGATAGAAATGCGGCTCGTAATGCATGGTGGCATGTATGACCGGGCGTCGCTGCCGGTGGTAATACAGCTCATTGAATATTCGGAGCGTCAGCGGATTGATCAGCGACAGGGGCGGCACAAATGGCACACCGAGTCGCCGCACTGGCGCGCTGGGGCGCTGATCGGGGCACGCGGGTGCATGATTGGCCCGCGTGAACAGGCCGCGCCCCAGGGAGGGGCCCTTCGCCGCGCAATCGACCCAGGCAACGGTGTATTCGTAGTCCTGGTCGGAAGCCTCCGATATCTCGAAGAAACCCTCCAGGTTTTCGAAACGATGAACTTCGGTACTCATCCACGGACCGGCGAGGCGACGCATCTGGATGGTTGCCCATGTGATCAGGCCGGTAAGTCCTAGGCCACCGATCGTCGCCGCGAACCACTCGGCGTTCTCTGTTGGCGTGCATAACAATCGCTCGCCATTGGAGCGCAGTAGTTCAAAAGCCAGCACGTGGCATCCGAAAGTGCCGGCTCTGTGATGGTTCTTGCCATGGACGTCGTTGGCAATCGCGCCACCTACCGTGACAAACTTGGTTCCCGGCGTCACCGGCAGGAACCAACCTTGCGGCACCACCAGATCCAGGATTTCCGAGAACAACACGCCGGCTTCGCACTTGAGTAATCCAGTCACCGGATCAAACTGGATATAACGGTCCAGGCCACGGGCGCGTAACAACGCGCCCCCATGGTTAAGACAGCTATCGCCGTAGCTGCGGCCGTTGCCATACGGAAGCATGAGAGCATCAGTGGCCGGCAACGACGCGTGCCGATCGCTGATCGGCACGACGATTTGCTCTGTGGCCGGATAACGACCCCAGGATTGTCCGGTGGTGCTCATCAGATGGACGCAGCGACGATGAGCGCAGCAAGCACGAGTAGTACGCGGCTCACATTATCCATCACGGCGAAAACGACCGGATCGTCATGCATGATCCCACGGTGCGCTATGGCCCAGGTACGACTGATCCAGTACAGCAGCAGCGGGCATAGCATCCAGAGATAATGCGGGTGCCGGTAAAGTGCTTCACTGGCCGTGCTGTCGATATACAGGGCCAGCACCAATACCGCGAGGTAGCCGCTCGAGCCGCCAAGCGACTGAATCAGCGGAATATCCTCGACATCATAGCCGCGACCACTTGCCTTGACCTTGCCTGCTTTCTGGGCGGCAAGTAATTCGGTGTAACGCTTGACCATCGCCAGGCTGAGAAAAATGAACATGGAAAATGCCAACAACCAGAACGATGCCTTGCTGTGAATGGCGGCTGCTCCGGCCAGGATACGGGTGGTGTAGAGCATCGACAGAACCACCACATCCAGCATCATGATGCGCTTGAGACGCACGGAGTATGCACTGGTGAGCACGTAGTATCCGGACAACACGCAAAAGAACACGTGCGAAACGAGCCAGGCCACGCCGAAGCCTACGATCAACAGTAGCAAGGCTGCGATCGGCCCAGCGATTAACGGGAGGGTGCCTGCTGCAAATGGACGATGACGCTTGCGATGATGTTGCCGGTCCGCAGCAAGATCCAGCAGATCATTCGTCAAATAAACGCTGGAAGCGCACAAGCTAAAACAGAAAAAAGCCATCACTGCTCTCAACACAGCGTCCGCGTCGAACATGCGGTGTGCGGCCAGTAGCGGGAGGAAGATCAGGACATTCTTGACCCACTGATGCGTACGGAGTGCCTTGAGCCACAGGTGTCGGCTTGCTTTGGGAACTTCGAAGCGACGTTCGACTTCAGTGAGTCGTGCAGCGGCTGTCGATAGACGTGTGCCGGCTTCGACAACAATCGCCGCACGTGCATGCCTCCATACGTCGAGATCAATGTTTGCATTGCCGACATAATCGAAACCGCGCTCGCCATACCGATCCACCAGCGCTTCAGCCTTCCTGTGTCCCGAGAGGTTCCGCTGCCCATCGCTGGCGAATACTTCATCGAAAACCCCGACGTGTACAGCAATGGTCTTGGCCAAGGCCATGTCCGACGCTGTGCAAAGCACCACAGGGCGAATGCTGTGCTGTTCTTGCAGCCATTGGATCAAAGCAAAATTGTAGGGAAGTGCAGCAGCATCCAGATCAATACGCCTGGCGATCTGCTCTTTCAGGTGCGCCTTGCCGTGCAGCAGCCAGCCGATCATGGCAAAAAGCATCCACGGGCTGCGCGCCAGCAGCAGCAGCGCGGACTCAATCAGCAGGTCGGAATGGATCAAAGTGCCGTCCAGATCGACGCACAATGGGACGATGTCGCGACTTTGCACGTCAGGCTTTATCCCCAAGAGCTGACTCATTTCCTATCCGTCATCCACTGAAAAATATCGAGAACCATCTTCATGGCACTTTTCGCGTCGACCCGTCCGACACATATCCGGACACATCTTTATCGAACAGGTATCTGCTTGTTCATCGCGGAAAGCTTTTGATCTGTTCAAGCACAGATCAGTCGATGCAACTCATCAGTCTTGTCTTGAAGCAATGACATGTCCCCGCGTGTCTCCACGTTCAATCTTAACAGCGGCTCTGTATTCGATGAGCGTACATTGAAGCGCCATGTCGGGAACTCCAGGCTCAATCCGTCCGTTCGATCGATGGCAGGGGCGTCTACTGCGTAGTGGGCAAGGATGCGGTTCAGCGTGGCGGCTGCATCATTTACACGAAAATTGATCTCGCCACTGCACGGATACGCCTGCATGCGCGACTCGACCATCTCGGCCAACGGGATCCCAGTCCGGCAGATACGCTCGGCGATCAGCAACCAAGGAATCATGCCGGAGTCGCAATAGGCAAAATTGCGGAAGTAATGGTGCGCACTCATTTCGCCACCGTAGACGGCGTCCTCGGTGCGCATGCGCTCCTTGATGAACGCGTGACCGGTCTTGCCCAGCACCGTTACACCACTTGCTTCGTGCACCATATCAATGGTGTTCCAGGTCAACCGCGGGTCATGGATGATCCGACCGCCGGGATGCTTCTCCAACAACTGGGCGGCAAGCAGACCAACCAGGTAATACCCCTCAATGAAGCGGCCTTCGGCGTCGAAGAAGAAGCAGCGATCAAAGTCACCGTCCCAGGCGATACCGATATCCGCACCGGATTCGCGCACGGCCTGTGCCGTCGCGGCTCGGTTCTCCGGTAGTAACGGGTTGGGTATCCCATGAGGAAAACTGCCATCCGGCTCATGGTGGATGCGAATGAACTCAAACGGCAGGAACAGCGCCAGCTCGTCGATCACGAGGCCCGCACCACCATTGCCGGCATTGACGACAATCTTGAGCGGACGCAGGGCCGCACGGTCGATATAGCTGAGCAAATGCGCGATATAGGCAGATTTGTCGTTATCGACCCGCACGGAGCCAACCCGGCTCGATGGTGCAAAATCGCCTGACTCGGCCAGCGCCTCGATGTTGCTGAGCCCGGTGTCCCCACTGACCGGCCGTGCGTCTTCGCGCACCAGCTTCATGCCATTGTAGTCCATCGGATTGTGGCTGGCGGTCACCATGATGCCGCCGCCGACACGACGATGCGCAGTCTGGAAATAGACCTCTTCGGTCCCGCACAAGCCGATGTCGATGACAGCGGTGCCGGCATCGTTGATGCCACGCGTCAGTGCCGCGGCAAGCGTCGGGCTGTCAAGGCGCACATCCTGGCCGACCACGACATCGCGCGGTTTCAGAATTTCGGCGTAGGCGCGGCCAATCCGATAAGCGATCTCCTCATTGAGTTCATCGGGTACGCGGCCGCGTATGTCGTAAGCCTTGAAACACTTGAGCATGTGCCGATTCTCAATGCAATTTATGTATGTCGGGTGCGGCAGCCTGACTGGCTGGTGACGACGACAGCTGGCTGGCCTGATCGACTGGCGAAGCTGTCAACGTCTCCAGCTGGATCCCCAGCACGCGCATATCATTATTCATGCCGATTGACTGGGGGGATACGGCATCGGGAAGGTCAAAAGTGATATGAATCTCGCTTGATGACGTCATATCGGCGGCCGGGACCACAACATTGAACTGCATCTGGCCGTTCGGATAAATCACCTCATGCGTACCAGCGGCCATACCGTTGACACTCATCTGAATACGCTGCCGTGGATGCTCTGCCGTCACCAGGCCGGACACCTCGAAATTCAGGCGAATGCCTTGCACCACACGTGACAGCTCTCGTGGATCAATGGTGATATCGGCGTGTGCACCACTGCTCCATACGCCGTCGGCTTCCGGAACGCCCCAGCCACTCGTCAACCACTCGTTCCAGGCCCCGGGCGCCTTGAAACTTTCCGGATGTCCGAGCGGAAAGACCGGCCTGACCAGACGATAGAGGAACAGGCGCGCATCTTCGCGCATGAATAGCTGATGTGGAAAAGAATGACTCCACTCATATGCATTGACCCGGAGCCGGGTGCTACCCATCGAGTCAAAGCCTTCGGGAGCCACAGCAGACGGTGAAATCAGGAATACGTCATCGTAGCGGGCATTCAGTGCAGCAATATAGGCATGATCGGCAAGACTGGCCCCGCTGACCGTGACTGCAGTAAGGCCAAAGGTATACACAATCGGTGTCTTGAGCTCATTGTTGTCGGGCATGCCAGCTCCCAACTCCAACGTATCAAGCAGAATAATGTCGCCCTTGTCGACCGGTGCCAACAACTGCGTCAGCGACTGGTACACCCCCTCTCCCTCATTTTTCCCCAACTGACCTGCAGATGCTGTGACGCTGTAGATCAGAGTGATTGCCAGAATCGCACTCAGGATACGGCGGATACCGTTCTTTGGCATGCACACCCATGCCACCACGGTGAACAACAACATGTACGGAACGGCCTCGCTGAGCAGATAGCGCGCATAGTAAGGCCCATAGGGCACCGTCCATTGCAACAGCACGATATAGACAAAAAACCCTGCAGCGAACAACCGCAGAAATTCGACGCGCGGATCATCCTGACGCCGCAGGACAAGACCAAGAAATGCCAATGGCAACAGCGGCCCTGTGTAGACGAAAAGTGCCGCCAGACTGCTGGCTTTCACGGCCCGCCAGTGGCTGCCGGCCAGACCCCACTGCGTATCCAGCCAGACATCGCCTTGATAGTGAGTTGTCCAGCCTAGTTGGTAGATTTTGTAAATTCCAAGCGCGAGACTGATCAGGACAATGGGCGCGATGGCGCGACGCAATGGTACGACGATGAACCTGTCGATACGGGGGAGCATGTCTGTTTGCGCCAGCGCAACCAGACCAGACCAGACCACCACCACCACCACCACTAGAGCGACCACACCAAACTGCCAGTGAGCAGGGAAGATGCGTTCGAAGGAAGCACGATAGATATCTACTGCGTACTGATGCGACCAGCGCAATCCATAGGCCACCGAAACGGCATATAGCGCAACAACACCCAGCACCCAGAGCTGCATGTAGTTTCGGCGCATGCGATCCGCATCATTGGCGGCACTCGCCACCGCTACAACAATCAGGAACGGCACGTACATGAACCCGCTGATGCGGGTCATGAACAGGGCACCGAAGCTGAGCATCGACAGGAGCACCCAGCGCCTGTGGCGCGAACCTTCCTCGGCACGCCAGAACAGCGCTAGATAAGTAAACCCTATCAATGAGAATGCCAATGTAGGCACTTCAGTGACCGGAAATTTCGAGAAAAAGGCATGCAGTGGATTGAGTGCCAGCAGCAGTCCTGCAATCAATGCGGCCCGCGACGATCCGGTCAGCACCAGCGTCAGACGGTACATGAACACCACGGATAGCAGTGCAAACAACGTCAATGCGTACACCGCGAATGTATTGCCGAACACTCCTGCAACAAGCGCCATCCATACTGAAAACAAGTGGTAGAACTGAAAATCGAGAACGTTGCCCTGATGGCTGCGTACATAGATGCCATTGACGTAGGCTTCCATTTTCGACAACTCGGGGTGGGCCGGCATGACCCGATTTTCATCGAGATACGACTGGACAAAGGGCGTTCCCTGCAACTTGTCGAGTGGCGTGTCCCATACGACGAGACTTCCAGTGCGCTCGATGTAGTTAGCCATGTTGACGTACACCCCCTCATCCTGGCCGCCCAGCACATAGTTGAAGGCAGGCAACCTGAAAAACAGGCAGACCAGGATCAGCAAGATCATGTGCTTCAGTTTTGCGCCAGCCAGCGGACTAGAGGATCTGCGCCCTCGAGTACTCCACGCATAGATCCCTGTCAGGAGGGTGGTGGCAATGCATACCTGCGGTGCGAGAAAGTGGTGCGCGCGCGTGGCTGCCAAACCCAGACCACTGGCAAGCAGCACCCAGACCACGACCCATTCGAGTACGTGATCGACCAGGCCATTGGCCTCCCCAACTGTCCGACCCATATCAGCCCCTTTCATTACTACAAGACCCGCACCAGACACACTTCAAACTCTCACCCATACAACATGCCGGACCCATACACGCTGTTCACGATCAATCGCCGGCGTACATCCATGCCAACGTTTCCCGCAGGGATCTGGTTGTAACCGCGCCAAGCACATGATGAATACCAGCATTGGAACCGACCAGTCGCGCCACCTCGTTCGCCCGTACAAACTGTGGATTCACGCGAACTTCCATCCTGTAACCCGCGATCTCGCACATCATGTCCAGCACACCGCCTAGGGAGTGACCGACACCGGTGCAGATGTTGAAAACCCCATTGACAGGCATGGAGCGAACCAGACCCGCATATGTTGCGGCCACATCGCGTACATCACCGAAATCCCGCACTACTTGCGTATTGCCAAGTTCGATGATTCTTTCACCGCGACGAAAGTGGGCCACGATCTTCGGAATAAGAAACTGCTCGGATTGCCCCACGCCGGTGTAATTGAATGGCCGGGTGATGACGATGGGTAATTTGTTCATCCATAGTCGAGCCATGTACTCCATGGCGCACTTGCTCACTGCATAGTCGTTTTCCGGTGCCAGCGGCGTAGCTTCGGTGATCGGTTCAACATCCGTGTTTCCGTAGACATTGGCACTACTCGCCAGCACAACCATTCGCGGCGATTTTGGCGCAGATGCCAGGGCATCAAGCAGATTGCGAGTGCCGAGGACATTGACGCGATAGATCTCGTCCACATCGCCATGGGCAACGAATGAGATCGCCGCCAGATGCAACACCACATCCGGGTGCACTGCGGCAACGGCTGCATGCACTGCAACACGATCGAGCAGGTTAGCGGTAATCGAACCAGTATCCGAGGGGTCCTGCCGGTCGCTCAGGCCAACAACCTCATATCCGGCAGCCTCCAGTTCGCGTGCCACGTACCGGCCCGTGAACCCATTGCGACCGGTTAGTAATGCGCGTGGTCGATCCACCTCAGAACGACGCCCCGCGCTCGTTACGGCTGATATCTGCGACAACCATCATGCGGCAAAGCTCTTCCAGCTTGGTTTTCGGCTCCCAACCCAGCTTGCTGCGTGCCTTGGCGGGATCACCGATCAGCAATTCCACTTCCGCCGGGCGGTAGAAGCGCGGATTGATGCGCACACGGACTGTTCCGCTGGCAGCGTCCACACCACGCTCGGCCTCACCATCACCCTGCCACTCGATGTCGATGCTGGCAGCCTTGAATGCCATGCTCACGAAATCGCGCACGGTTTCCGTGCGGTTGGTTGCCAGCACGTAAGTATCCGGCTCGTCCACCTGCAGCATGCGCCACATCCCTTCCACGTATTCCTTCGCATAGCCCCAGTCGCGCTTGGCATCCAGGTTGCCCAGCTCCAGCACATCGAGTTTGCCCAAGGTGATCTTGGCCACGGCATCGGTGATCTTGCGTGTCACGAATTCGCGACCACGCAACGGCGATTCGTGGTTGAACAGAATGCCGCTGCTGCCGAAGATGCCGTACGACTCACGATAGTTGACCGTCATCCAGTGCGCGTAGAGCTTAGCCACGCCATAGGGACTGCGCGGATAAAACGGTGTGGTCTCGATCTGCGGCACGGCCTGCACCTTGCCGAACATCTCCGAAGTCGACGCCTGATAGAAACGGATATTGCGATTCACCGTGCGGATGGCTTCAAGCATGTGCACCGCACCGATGCCGGTGATGTGGCCTGTCGTGATCGGCTGGTCGAAGGAAACACCCACGAAGCTTTGTGCCGCGAGGTTGTAGACCTCAGCCACGCCCGTCGTCTCGATCAAGCGGATGCTTGATCCGAGATCGGTGAGGTCGTACTCCATCAGCAACAGGTTGGGATGCTGGTCGATTCCCAACTCTTCGATGCGCCAAAAATTGACCGAACTGGTGCGACGGTAGGTGCCGTAGACGCGGTAACCCTTGTCCAGGAGCAACTGCGCAAGATAGGCGCCGTCCTGGCCGGTGATTCCAGTGATCAACGCGGTTTTCGTAGCCGTATTACTGTTCAAACAAATATCCTCAGATAATTTCACTTTGCTGGTTAGATGGCCGGCTGGTTTCGACGGCATACGCCACGCCCTCGATCTCCATGCAACCGATGTCACGCATCTAAACCGTGGTCGGCGAGATATCAGATAGAGGCAAGTCCCCCCAAGGACTCAACACCAACTCGTCGATCCACAGATCCGCACCTGCATCTACCAGCTCAACGCGGATAGCCAGATCCTCTATGTCCACACTCAGACTCAGTTCCAGTTCCACCAAGCATCCATCTGCAGACGGATATCCGGCCCCAAACTCAGATTGAGCGTGAATCCGCGACCCCGACTCACTGGTGACAGTCAACCGCGCGCGACCAAGATGCTCGCGCCAACCGCCAACCAACAACACGCGATAATGTCCTGCCACCATAGGTACAGATGGTCCACATAATAGCAGCCCGGCAACACCTCTCGACTCCATGCGACCGCGCACCAGCTTGGCGACGTCCGTCTGGAATCGGTGGTCACTAGCCTTGTGCCGATACAACGACCTTGGCATCCATTTGTGAGTCCAATGTTCCTGGCTCACAACGTCGATCAGTTGGGCCGTGGATTCGCTCCAGGTCTGCGAGCGCATGTCGGTCGACTGAGGCGCACTTCCTTGCGCATTGAGGGCCAGCCAGGCATTCAATGCATCGGCCACGCTTTCGGCGCCGTAACCGGTGAAGTAATAGCCGTGCTCACCGACGACTTCCCGAAAAACAGGCAGGTCACGGGTGATCAAAGGCAGACCATGATGCGCCGCCTCGATCAATGGCAAACCAAAGCCCTCTCCCTCCGACGCCATCAGCATGGCGGAGGCACGGTGGTAGGCCGCCAGCAAGAGGTCGTCATCAGCGGCGTCGAACCAGAACAACTGCTTGCCTTGCTGCGGATGCTCGCGCAGGCGCTGCATAACATGGTCGCTCAGCCAGCCAGCGCGCCCGATAATCAATAAATTGGCTTTTACACCTTGTTGCCAGAGTCGCTCAAACGCTTCCAGTACCTGGACATGCCCTTTGCGCGGCTCGATCGTACCCACCATGAGGAATGTCGTACGCTCGCCAAGTCCAGCCAGCTGTGGGTGGCTATGTACAGCAGATGTTTCGTTTGCATCTGCTTTGGCGATATCGGCCCCCAGGTGGAAGTAACCAATAGCCAGAGGGCGCTCGCGCGCTGGCATGGACTGATACAGCCAGGACTCGAATTCGTCGGCAACAGCGCGGGAAATGCACACGATGCTGTCCGCCACTTCAGACACGGCCTCATACCAGGATCGAAACGTCGGTAACAGCTCGGGCCTGAAGCAATCGGGACGCAGGATAGGCAACAAATCATAGACCACGAAATGCTGCTTTATCCCGCGATAACGCATCTCCCGGAAAAGGTCGAGGTATTGCGGAACAAGATGTGCGCCCAGATCCAGCCCGAGATAGACGTCTCCGACAGAAAATTCAACTATCTCGTCTATTGGCAGCGTTTCACCGGGAAAATAACGGCGTGCGCAGTAGCTGCGCGCGTAATGAAATGCCCCGTCCTTGTCCAGGTAGATAGGCTCGACACGGTAACCAGATGGAGGTGTCACGAATAGCTCGTCAAGTACATGACGTACCACGCGTTGAATGCCGGTACCTGCGTCCGTAACCGTGAGTTGCGAGATATCGACCAGCCACTGCGGGCCATCCACTTGCGACCGCATATTCCGGGAAATCGCCACAGCCACGCGAGTCCAATCCCGTTCCGAGGCGTCCGCACCCCCTTTAAGCGCAGTCAGCCCCGCGGCAACATCACGCACACGATCCCGCCAGCCCCATTCGGCACGCGAAATATTGTCGGCACTTGGGTCGTTATCCGTAACCAACTGACAATGGCCAAGTGTGGATAAACTAGCCGGACTTACCTTGGCGCCCAGGATGCTGGCAGAGAAACCTGCATCGATAGCTTCCCGCAACGCTCCATATCCACCGGCTCGGTAGAGCAGCGAAACAACCAGTTCGCGTCCGGATTTGTCTGCGGCAAGTTTATGCAGCAACGTACCGAAACTCGGATCACGCAACAGAATATCGACCGCACCATCCACAGCCAGCGCAAGGGTCTTGGCACAGTAGGGATGATCGGCCAGCTCGATGATCACCCGATCAAAACGCTGTCGCTCGTCTCGAAAGCAGGAAAGCGAGCGCCCCGACGCAACACCTTCACAATCATCATCGGCATAGACCACCGCGGACTCAATAACATGGCCAGCAGCGGTCGATCCGGGCGCCGGGAGGAGCGCAACGGAATTACTCGTCCCGCACTGCTCCGAAACGATAATGGACGTTCTGGAACGCCGCCGCTCCACCGCAGCCTCAAACGCCTCCATGGCACGTCGCGCGGATTCCTGCCAGGAAAATTTCGACGGTTGCTTGAGGCCGTGCTTACGCAGGCTCTCGCGAAACAACGGATCCGTTAGCGCCTGAACGATCTTGTCAACAATGGCCTGGGGATCGCGAGGATCGAACAACGCTCCTGGATGCCCAATCACCTCTGGCAAACTGGATGTATTGGATCCAATGACGATGGCCCCACTGGACATCGCTTCCAGCGCGGGCAGTCCGAAACCTTCCTGCAACGAGGGAAAGACATATAGCGCGCAGAGGTTGTACAGCTTGACGAGATCGCTGTCCGACACATAACCCGTGAACACCACCTCATCGGTGGCGACGCCAACCTTCGCCATGAGGGCAATCAATTCAAGCCGTGCTGGCTCTGGCGCTCCTCCGACAATAACCAGCTGATGAGATTGGCGCACCGCGCCAGGCAGCAATGCAAATGCCTGGATCAATGCACCGATGTTCTTCCTTGGATCGAATCCGCCCGCGTACATGACAAAGGGCCTGAGTAGACCATATCTGCGCATCAGTTCCTGTCGAAAACCCTCTGCACCGGCAATTGGCTTGAAGATGGCATCGGCAGCCCCTGAAATATCGGTCAGGCGCTCCCTCGGAATCAACAGCAGCTCTTGCGCTTCATCACAAGTGAATCGGGATATGCCGAGCAGTACCTCCGAGCGACGAAGATAGTCTATCTTTTCCATGTACCACTGCCGCGCATTCGAGTCGAACAGGTATTTTTCCGGATGCACCAGAGGGATCAAGTCGTACAACGTGGCAGCATTCGTATAAGCCTCCGCTGTCGCAGGAACCGTGGCTACAAGTTCCTCGGCAAACCCTTCGATCATGCTGGCCACATGCACGATGTCGGGCTTCAGCTGTCGCAGGACCTGCAATCGCAACGCCTCGGAAGCCTTTCTCCTGAACGTATTGGCAGGATCCATGTACGCCGTGGGTGCCACGGCGTCCCAGGTTATCAGTCGCGCCTGCGGCAACAGTCCGTCGAATTCGGCACGCAAGTATTCGATCGACTCGCTCATCGCTGTGTTAAGCAACACGGTGACGTCATGGCCGCGCGGATACGCGGCCATGGCCTTGGCCAGCGCCAGTGAATAGCGACCAATCCCGCGACGACGGCCGCCCGGGGATTGACACGCCTGCAAGTCCAGCACGATATGCAAAATCCATTCTCCAACTGGATGATATGAAAGCGAATACGACTATTTCTGCTTTCTGACTTGCTCGATTACTTCAAGCACGCGAATTGCAGATCGTGTCAGTGGTGCCTCCGGAAGTATCGCCGCCTGTGCATGTGCTGACAGTGGTGCGCCGAAAAGGAACAGACGCGCCTTGACCACGATCCGTGATTCACTTCCTGCGAAGCCAACCGCTAACGACCGCAACCACCGCCATAGCACGATCCTGCGCAACAACGGCCGGACAAGCCGTGCTGGCCACCGAAGTATCTGATAGGCCAAACGGCTGCCAGCCCTGTGCAGGATCCGCACCGCTCGCGCCAATGCGCGCAACGGAGCGGTGACACGCCAGGATGTACTTCGATGCATTGCCTGGAATGCTGCATTCAACCGCCCGATTTCATGATCGCGCGCCGCAATCTCCTGGATACGCAATATGGCCTCGTGCCGGAGCCTTTCGTCAGCTTGGGCCAGCGCCTGCCTGAATTCGATCAGGGCGGTTTCGCGGCGTTCATTTTCGGCACTCACATGGCGGAGGCCTTCCTTGGCAGCCGCTTCAGGTGCTCGAACGAACTCATCGAAAACATTGGGTGGATAAGCAAAGGCTTCGTACAGCTCAGCACGCTCATCCGCCAGATAGAACCGGTTCAAGCCGTCGGCATAAACAAACCGATAACCCCGCTGCGTTAGTAACAGCTCCCATTCCTCGTAGGCAGGCTTTTGACTATTCGGCTCAGTAGCCTCCAGAAGAATAATCCATGGGCGTACGCGATTTAGCGAGATACCGCGCAGAGCTGCAGCCTCTGCCCCCTCACAGTCAATCTTGAGGAAGTGGACGTCTCTGACCCCATGCACTTCACAGATATGATCAAGAGTCACACAGCTGACATCCGACTCGCGAATACGGAGTCCGGCTTGCACATGTTGCTGCGCAAACTCGAGGTCGGTTGTCGAAAGACCGCTATCCTTCACCTCGAACAGGCGCAACTGACCAGGCGCGTCGGATACGGCAAGCTGCAGATTGATATCTTGCGGCCGATCGGCAAGCAGACGCTCATACCAATGCGAAACCGGCTCGATGTTGATGCCCCGCCAGCCTTGCTCGTAGAACATCTTGGTCACTGAATCGTTGATCGGGTCCTGTGCACCTACATCAATATAGAAGCCACACTCCACCCCACGCAGTGCGCGCAGCAGCATCACGTCCTCATAGTTCTGGGCGTAGGAAACAATAGTCACAGCGCGTCGATCCTTATTTGAGGGGGCACCCAAGCCGAGCCAATGAACTGCGGATGATCCAGATTGGAAACCGTAAATATCGACGCCAGATCACGCCATTCGTAGTTGTTGACGAGATGAGTACCGGTACTGACCAGGGCCGTGGAAATCGAGTAACTGCCCGGACCGAGGTTCATAGGGAACACGATGTTGAACTCGATCCGCTGGCCCGCCCCAACGAATTCGATCGCCTGATTCGTATAGTGGGTATTGGTGCCAAATATGGGCTGCCCGAACCGATCCTTGATCATGTAGCCCAACACAAGACGTGGCACATCCGCATTGGCTATGACCACTACCCTCAGAGTGACCGGCTGCCCCACACCAACGAATTCGATCGCCCCGCCATCATTGTTCAACAGTTGAATACTTTCGACACGTGCTTCACCCGTACCGGAAACTGTCTGCTTTTTTCCACTCTGATGGTCGGTGACATTGACTGTGCTGTTCTCGCGCTCGGCAATTAGCGCGTTGTATAAATCCATGACCTCGGCAGGATCGCCATCCTTGATCAATGCGCCGCCCTCGAGCAGCAATGCACGGTCGCACAGATTCTGCACGGCGCCCGCGTCATGCGAAACAATCAGAAGACTGGTGCCCTGCTCGCGAAATTCACGAATCCGCTTGAAGCACTTGTGCTGGAAATAAGCATCGCCGACCGATAGTGCCTCATCAACTATCAGAATTTCCGGCCTGAATGCGGTAGCCACGGAGAACGCAACACGCATCTGCATGCCGGTGGAATACGTGCGCGCAGGCTCATCGAAGTATTCGCCAATCTCGGCAAATTTCTCGATATCAGCGATGACACCATCAATGGCCTGCCGGGAGAACCCCATGAGCCCGGCCGAATGATAGACATTCGCGCGTCCGCTAAGTTCGGGGCTGAACCCCATACCAAGCTCGAGAATCGCCGCGATGCGGCCATTGACCGCCACGGTTCCCGTCGTCCCCTGCAGGGTGCCAGTGATCAGCTTGAGCAACGTGCTCTTGCCTGCACCATTCTGGCCAACAATGCCGATGGATTCACCGGGCGCAACACTGAACGAAATATCGCGCAATACCCAGGTCTCGGATTTGATCCGAGCATGGAAGCCAAACCACCTCGCAAATCGACTCCATTCCGAGCCGTAATCGCGGAAGGCTTTGCCAAGTCCATGCACAGCAAGAAGCGGTTTGCTCACAGCACATCCACCATTTCCGGCGACGCGCGCCTGAACAAGGCCAGGGAAAACAGCAACAAAACGATCGCTGCCACTGCAATAGCGGTCAACCCGAGGATGTCGTGAGGTGTACGCCTATACAGAAGGACGTCCTGGAAGGCGACGGCCATATGCATCATCGGGTTGAATTCCAGCACAGTATGCAAACGATCCGGAAGAATGCTTGCCATATAGACGATTGGGGTGAACCAGAACCACAACTGCAGCACCACGGTCATTACCTGGGCCACATCCCTGACAAAGACATTCAGTACGCCAAGGATCAGACCGATACCGAGGGCAAATGCCAGATTGATACCAATCAGCAGTGGCAGCCACAGCATCGCCAGACTCAGCGGCTGACCGAGTACAAGGAATAAACCTGCTGCGGTCAACAGCAAAAGCAGATTGTTCACCAAACATGAGCCGCCAATGATGATGGGCAGACAAACACGCGGAAATGCCATCTTCTTCATCAGATTGCCACTATCGACAAACATGGCCATCGATCGAGTCAACACTTCGGCAAACAACGACCAGGCGATCATGCCAGCCATCAAATAAATTACATACGCATAGCGATTATCGATACCCGGCAGCTTGGCCGCCATGATGCGCGCCATCACCAGCGCGTAGATGGCGACCTGCGCCAAGGGCTGCAGAATCATCCAGAGCGCGCCAAGCTTGCTGCGCGCAAATCGCGCACGCAGATCGTTCTTAATCGACGAAACAATGAAATGGCGATAACTCCATATCGCCGCCAGAATTTCTTTCATTAAGCGATACCTTTATGTTATGCCAGATGCCGAACGAGTACCTTCGGCGTCGGATGCACTGAAAAGTGACGACAGCGCTTTCAAGCGGTCAATGATCCTCTCTGCTGCCGTATGTGGCGCAAGCTTTTCACGGATGTCAAACGCCGCTTGCGCACCAATCCTTGTCGCGAATTCCCGATCGTCAGCCAAACGGCGCATATATGTTGCAGCGTGGTCTACATCCGGCTCGGCCCAGCGCTGACCGATGTGATGGAGATACTCGCCCTCACCCACCGGCACCAGTCGATAATTGACCAGACAACTGTTTTCAGGCGTCATGAACTCCATGTTGCCAGACCACGCCGTGGCGATTACCGGTTTGCCCTGACGCATGCACTCGGCAAGTCCGAGCCCGAAGCCTTCGGCACGATGCAGCGAGACATATGCATCCGCACAGCGCTGCAATGCCTGCACGTCACGCCGATCGATGACGTCGTCACGGACCAGAATGCGCTGATCGCCCGCTGCGGCATTCAACAACTCGCGCAATTTGTCGGGATGACGATGGCCGTTGCTGGACTTGATCAGCAATTGCACATCCGTTCGACCGTCAGCGAAAGCACGGCGAAATGCATCAATAACAGCAAATGGATTCTTCCGGGCCAGGAAGGAGTTGAAATCGAAACTGTTGAAGAAAATGAAGACATCATCTTCCAAACCAAAGTCCGACCGAGTCAAACCGCTGTCATCAACTCCATCGACAGGCAACGGCACGTGCAATATCGGCTTGTCCGTGACTGGCCTGATCACTTCCCCGATAAAACTCGAAGAGACCATGATCTCATCGACTATTTTCAATGCCGGCAACCATTCGTCCGGAAACTTCTCCAGCTCCCAGAACCAACATGCCATCGTGTAGTGACCGGCGAGACGCTCTTGCCCGATGCTCGCAATAGCTGCATCAAGGTGGTCCGGGTTGACGAAAACCAGATTGACGCGGTGCGGTGTATCAGTACCAATATGCTCGTCCAGACTGGTGTCGCCCATGCCATGAGGTATATCGATATCTATGTTGTGCACGGCGACGGGGTAGCCCTCGGCCAGCAAAGCGCGCACGTACAAACGCGCACTCTCACCAAGCCCTAACTGTCCGCGTGCATAAGCAAACACATTCACGCCGGCTGCTGCACCGAACTTATGGTTACCCACCTCTCCGACTGTAGAACTGGGTAACCGTGAGCGACGCCCCCAGTTTGGTGTCCGCTGAAACCTGATCTGCGTGCTGGCGCGCGAAGCGAGTGTTTCTGACACGTTCTTGCGCAGCGATTGAGGAAAATGGCGATAGACCATTTTCAACCAGGGCTGCCGGCGAATCCACGACGACAGGTTGAGCAGCATGAGCCCCACGCCTCTTCCCTGCTTGCCGACGCCGCTCACTGCAGAATTCCGCTCGAAATATCGGTGTTTGTATACAGGCACGCCATGGCTCAGTTGCCCAAGGCGAATGTCAGCTCTTTGCGAAGGTCGGCAAGATCCTCCACACCGACCGACAGGCGAATCAAACCATCGCTGATGCCCAACCGCTTGCGGTTGGCAACAGGTACCGAGGCATGAGTCATGATCGCAGGGTGTTCGATCAGGCTTTCGACGCCACCCAGCGACTCGGCCAGTGCAAATAGTTCGCAGCGTTCCAGCATTCGCTTGGCTTTTTTCAGACCGCCCTTTACCTCGATCGTGATGATGCCGCCGAAGCCATTCATCTGACGCTTCGCAAGGGCATGCTGCGTATGGCTCTTGAGACCAGGGTAGATCACTCGTTCTACCGCCGGGTGTTTCTCCAGCCACTTAGCCAGTTCCAGCGCACTCTCGCAATGCGCCTTCATGCGCAGGTGCAGGGTCTTCAAGCCACGCATCGCAAGAAACGCATCGAAAGGACCCGCCACGGCACCCACCGAGTTCTGCAGAAAGCCCATCTGCTCGGCGAGTTCCTTGCTACCAGCAACCACGATGCCGCCCACCATGTCCGAGTGGCCGTTGAGATACTTTGTCGCCGAATGCAGTACCAGATCCGCGCCATATTCGATCGGGCGCTGGATCATCGGAGAACAGAAGGTGTTGTCCACCACCAGAATCAGGCCATGTTTCTTCGCAAACGCGGCGACCTTGGCCAAATCAACCAGTTTGAGCATCGGATTGGTTGGCGTTTCCGCCCAGATCATCCGTGTATTCGGCTTGAGAGCCGCCTTCATCGCTGCGCTGTCGTTCAGATCGAGAAAGCTGAAATCCAGCCCTGCCGAGCGCCGCCGCACCTTTTCAAACAGTCGGTAGGTACCGCCATAGAGATCATCCATCGCGATCACGTGGCTACCCGAGTCGAGCAGGTCCAGCACCGTCGCCGCCGCCGCCAGGCCAGAGGCAAACGCAAAGCCTGCGATGCCGCCCTCCAAATTCGCAACACATCGCTCGTACGCCATCCGGGTCGGATTCTGCGTGCGCGAATATTCGTAGCCCTTGTGCTTGCCCGGACTTTCCTGCACGTAGGTGGAGGTAGCGTAGATCGGCGTCATGATCGCGCCCGTGCTGGGGTCAGGATGCTGGCCGGCGTGAATAGCGCGGGTGCCCAGCCCAAGTGCATCAGACCTGTTGCGGTTTTTCATGGCTGTCATAGCATCCGGAAGAAATCAGCATGGCGCAAAACGGGTATCTTATCTCGCCGTGCCATGTCTGGCTGAACGGCTGTCACGAAATCCGTTCATGAATATGGCCACCGCCTTGATATCCGATATCGGACGCATTTGGCGTATGCCCTATCTTGCTGCGCAGCGTATTGCACATCGCATCTGGAAACGGGATCTTTATGGCTTTACCCGCATTAGTCGGCTTGGCTGTCGACCCAGAGAAACACTACATGATCAACACTGCGAACGATTCCCCGCTTCTCGACATACTTGAGGGCGTGGTGGATGGATTGACCGGCAACGTGCTGAGGGGCTGGGCATGCCGCCGCGAGGCAGCAGCATCGCCTCTGCGGGTGGAGGTGAGTTCCAACGAAATTCCGCTCGGCAGCGCTGCCGCCACCATGTTTCGGGCCGACCTGGCCGCTGCCGGCAAGGGCAATGGGCACTGCGCCTTTGCCGTGACGCTCGATCCCATGCCGGAAGCTGGAGCCATGCTCACGGTAACTGCCGTCGGAAACAACGGTGCACAACCCCTGATCGGCAGCCCATTCACGATGCCCGATCATGACCCGACCGTCGCTAGCACAGGCCACGCGGACATCCTGCCGCTACCAATAGGTCTCGCACGCCTGCAGGGTTCGCTGGATCAATGCGGGCCGGATCGCCTGCATGGATGGGTCCGCTGGCTGGATGGAACCCACGTTTCGCCAGTTCTTTCACTGCATGAAGGTGATCACGAGTGGCTGCGCCTCGACGCCAATCAGTGGCGTCCCGACATCGCCGAAATCTACCAGGGCGACGGATGCTGCGGCTTCGATGTCCCGCTGCCCGATGGCCTCCGGGATGATCATCTGCACGCGCTGGAGCTTCGCATAACCGAAGCGGATGAAGTTTTGCTCAAGGCGCCGTTTCATGCGCGCATACCCTCGGCCTCGGCAAATCGGACGCCTGGGTCGTCGCCAGCGCCCGCACCGCTTCTGCGCAACGCGAACAGTGACGGCATCACGCTGTCGGTCATCGTCAATTTCTACAACATGCGGCGCGAAGCCGCCCGCACGCTCGCATCGCTCAGCAGCAACTACCAGACCGGCAGCGAAGCTCTCGATTACGAGGTTCTATGCGTCGACAATGGCTCCAATCCGCCGCTGGAAGCAGAGTGGGTGGAAAGCTTCGGTCCACAGTTCCGGTTGATCCGTCCCAGCCGCCAGCTTTCCTCGCCGTGCGCCGCGCTCAATGAAGCCGCGCTTATGGCCCGTGGCAGGTATCTGGCGATACTTATCGACGGGGCGCATGTGGTCACTCCCGGGGTTTTCCGAGAGGCGCTGCAGGCCTGGCGGGAGCATCCTGACGCGGTTGTCGCTCTGCGCCAGTGGTTTATCGGCGGCGATCAGCGCTGGCTGACCTTGGTCGGATACACCCGCGAGCAGGAGGATCAACTATTTGAGCGCATCCGCTGGCCGCTCAATGGCTACGATCTGTTCCGTATCGGCTCGCCGATGAGTGACAACCCCGAGCACTGGTTCGACGGCATCACCGAAACCAATTGTCTGCTGCTGCCCACGGCGCTCTACGATCGTATTGGCGGTTTCGACGAGGGATTCGATCAGGCCGGTGGCGGGTTTGCCAATCTCGATCTCTGGCGCAGGGCCAGCACGTCGGCCGCTGCCCCTTTGGTGGCGCTGATCGGCGAGGCCAGCTTTCATCAGTTCCACGGGGGCACCACGACCAACGTCGACGACCTCGAGAAGGACCTGCGCGTGCGCGCATACGCGAACGCTTACCGCACGCTGCGGGGCGGAGATTTCGTCAGGGTGGAGCGCGCTAGTCTGACATTCCGTGGCCACATGTCGTCGGAATTCGCCACCGGCGTGCGCCAGCGCACGCTGATGCCGATGCATCTTGGCGTGACCGAGCAGATCAGACCCGGCAGGCTATCGGCGCAATTCGATGATGGTGCACAGTCGCACCTGATGGCGGTGTACGCCGAGTGCGACCTGAGGCGCGACGTACGCTGGCTGGGTCTGCCGACCGGAGTAGCACCAGCAGATCTGGTCAGCATCCAGGAAATCATCCACCAGATTCGTCCCGATGCGATTGTCATCGTAGGCGCCGAGGACGGGCTGGTCCGCTTCATCGACAATACGCTGCAAGCCGCAGATATCGTCGACGCACGCATCCTGCAAGTGACGCACTCATCCACGGGGGCACCGCACTCCCCGCGAATGACTTCGCTGCACGCGTTGCCAGACGATCCCGCAACAGCTGCGTACGCGCGCGACTGGACCGGCGGCGCTGAAACGGTTCTGGTGTTTTTCGCGGTTGAGAGTACGAATAACTTCTCGGCGGCCACGCTGCAGACCTGGGGAGGGCTCGTCTCCCACCGCTCCTTCCTGATCTGCCTGGGCACCGTGTTCGGGCAGCCTTGGCTCGGCTATTCGAGCCGCCAGTATTTCAGAACCATTCGCGAGTTCGCCGCGGGCGATTCGCCTTTCGTCATCGATCGCAGCTGGACCCGTCAATTGGTCAGCACCTGCCCCTACGGCTATCTGCGCAAGGTGGGGGGGAATATCACGGCAGCCCAGTACGATGTCACGCTGGATGACATCGCACCGGATCAGCCGGCGCTACTGGAGAACCTGTAATGAATCGTTTCTGGCCCCGTTACATTCGCCCCCTGTTCGAAACCGTACAACCGAAAAAGATCATGGAAATTGGCGCCGAATTCGGCTGGAATACGCGCCTCATCCTGGCTTACTGTCGCGCCCATGGCGCCCACGCCGACATCATCGACCCGGCTCCGCTGCCCAGCCTGCTCGAGGAGCTGGCACAGTTTGGTCCGGCCGAATACCGCTTCCTGGCGCTGAAAAGCCTGGCGGCGATCCCGCAACTGGACGCCCCCGATATAGCGCTGATTGATGGCGACCACAACTGGGCGACCGTCTTTCGCGAGCTCAACCTGCTGCATGCCCGTGCGGAACAGACCGGCCAGGCGCCACCGATTGTGCTCTCGCACGATGCCGCATGGCCGTATGCCCGACGCGACATGTACTACAGCCCGGACGACCTCGATGGCTGGCAACGGCATCCTTACAGCTACAAGGGGATGGTGCCCAATCAGTCCGAACTGGACGAGCGCGGCGTGAACGGCTGGTTGGCCAATGCCACGCACGAAGGCGGCCCGCGCAACGGCGTGCTGACTGCCATCGAAGACTACATCGCCAGCGCCGGCATCGAATTCACCTTCCGCAAGCTTCCGTTCTTCAACGGGCTGAGCATTCTGGTGCCCGCCGCACGCATGACGCCCGCCCTGCAGACGCTGATCGACAGCTTCTTCAGTGCCGAGAGTATGCTCGCTGCCTGCGAGTCGCTGGAGGCCGACGGCATGCAGCTACGCGCCATGCTCAGCCAGACCGAAACCCGCCTGAGTCAACGTACCGAAGCACTGCAGCGTGCGCGTGCGGTGATCGAGGCGCAGCGCCGACAGATCGCAGAGCTAGAGCTAGGGCACGTGGCCGCTGCGAAGCATGGAACGCGGGATACTGCCTAAAGCTTCAATGGCACCTGTCCGGCAGGGTAAGCCGATGGTGCGAAGAACCATGATTCGATCGCGTAACGGTCTTTCGCTATCGCCGCAGGGACGCCGGTGCGGTGAAGGAAGAAATGATCGAACAGCAGGGCATCGCCCGGTGCGAAGACCGGGCTGGTGGTCGCCATTCCTGCCGCCGCCTCGGCGACCATCCCGGCCCCCACCGACCAGTCGAAGTACGCACCATGGCTGCCTGTAGGCAACACCTGTGTCAAACGTCGCGGCAGAAACTCGAGTCCCGAGGCATCCTCTCCACAATGAGAGAGTCCAAGCCAGACGTTCACGCTGCGGATGTCGGCTCCCATGAACGCGCCATCCTGATGCCAGTCCGCGTGACGAATTGACCCTGGCACGCAGCGCAGAGTCGACTTGCCAACCGACAGCATCGGCTGCTCGCCGAAATAATCCGCGATCATCCCGGTAATGCCACTGGATCCGAACAGCTCGGTTAACTGATAGAGCATGCGCGGCGAATCGGCCAGCCAGACTCCACCAGCACCCTCCTCGATCCAGGGTCGCGCCTGCGCCAGCTCACAGCCGTCCTTCAATGGCAAACGTGCATACCATGAGCTATCGAATGCTCCCTGACCACGCGCATGCCACGCCGCACAGGCGTCGAGCGCCTGCCTGACACCATCAGCCAACTGCAAGGCGGCATCAGCCGAGAACAGCCCGCGCACCAACAGCGCTCCGTGATGACGGATGCCCGCAGCCAGGGTCTGAGCATTGAGCCTGCTGGCTGGTATTTCGGGCACGCCAACCACATCGGCAAACAGGTCAGGTGGAGCAATCGACCAGGGATCGGCAACTTCCGAGCAGGGCGGCTGCGCTAGATAGGCGTGATACCGGCACAGTGCCAGCAGTAGCTCAATACCCTCATCCGGCTGTTGGCGCCGACAGGTTGTCAGCCATTGGATCGCATCGTCGTAGCGATGCTGCCGCATCAACTCCTGCGCGCGAGCCAACCGCTCCTCCGACAGTTCATCACAGGCCATCATGCGTTTCCATCTGATGCGCTTCAGGCGTGCTGCCGGTTGATGGATCCAATAGGCGCTCATCGCACAACGTATCAATCATGACTTTCCCATGCTGCAGAAAATCATCGTGCACCGCCGCCGCAGGCATCTCTCCAACCTGGTCCACCACATGACGGAAAAACAGGGACATCACATGACGCACCCCGTCCTCCAGGATCGAACGACGATCATCGGCAAGATACTCGCGACCGGCGGCGCTGACGATCTCGTAGGCTGGAAAGTAATAGACATCCGGCAGGCAACTCACCTGCTCGGCCGCCACGCGCAGCACGGCCTTGGAATAGGTCGTCGCAATCAACACATGCTGCTTCGCTGCCGTCGCAGCCAGGGATACCGGTGAAACGGTTAGTATCATCTTCATGCGCGGATTGACCGCGCGTACCTCATCGATGAACGCGCGAAGATCGGCGACCACTTCATCCACGGTGAAATTAAACGGGACATGCCGTTCGGCATCGAACCGGCCTGCCGCCACGCCCGGGCATAGTGGATAGACGGCGCCATCCTCGCGCGAACCCCAGCACTCCGTGAGACCCAGCGTGAATACAAATATATCCATCTCGCTGAAGGCCCGACGCACCGCGGCGAAATGCTGCCGGCGGTCCTCGTGGTACTCGCGCAGCGAACTGAAGCCGCCCGGCTGGATGGTGGGTCGGAACGGGTCGAACCAGCCCGCGTCGTCTGGCCAGACGTCATCCACCGGAGCGAAGGCTCCGGTCGCGCGTCGCCACAGTTGCAACAGCTGACGCGAGGTATAGATATTGCCGTAGCGCGCCGAGTAGATTCCGTAACCGAAAGCTTCGGCCAAGTCGACGCCAAGCAGTGGATGTGCGGGCTCGGATTCGAAACATGTCATCCCGCGTTCACGTAAATGGCGCGTCACGTGCTGTGCAAAGCAGCTGCCCGCCGTGACCAACTTCGTCTGCGGCCCGATCCGGAACGGTGGCTGCGGCACCGGGTCGATATCCACGCTGGCGCGGCCGGCCATGGCGCGGCTCCAGCGTTGCCGATCATCGATGTTCACATAAGGATGTCTCATACCAGACGCCTCATCTGCTCCAGCAATCGCTCACCGTAGGCCATATTGGCGTGAGCGCCATCACCATAATACGGCTCGCGCATGAAGCCGTTTTCATCGAAGGTTTCAGGTGGGCACGGTACAAACAATGCCCCGGCCTCCCTGCACCATTCGCCAATGATCTGCGAATGCAGACGCCAAAGCTTATAGCGTAAAGCTGCCGGCGAAATTTCCTGACACATGCCCGGATACATGCCCCATGGCATATCCGCGTGCATGCGTTCAGCATCGGCGTAAGGCGGTGGGGACTCGATATGGCACATTTGTCCGACACAAAGCCGACGAACCTGCGACATCAGAGCCAGGTATTCCGCCGTCAGGGATTCCAGCACGCGCCGCACCGCCAGCGCCGGCAAGACCTCGGCCGCAGGATCCAGCGGCAGCAAAGGTTGCGCTGGCAGCACGAAGTCAAAACGACGTGGGTGCACCAGCATGCCAAGCACGCCGTGTGCCGCACCGCCGATCATCGAAAACACCGGGCCGGGATGCTCCCGCAGCTGACTCTCGAGCTGTGGCGACAGATGTGGCACGCCATTCTCCAACACAATGGCACCGGGCATTTCCCAGAAATTTAGAGCCTTGAACGGAACGCCCAAAGCCGCCGCAGCCTGCGCCACGCTGGCGACGTGACTATGACCAATACACAATATGGGATGCTGTGTATCCATACGCGCATGCGGCAATATGGACATCATGCAGTCGAGACCTTGATCCGAGGAGCCGCCTCCAGGCTTGCAGCTTCTATCGCTTCATGTTCGATCGACAACGATTGCCATTCGCGCGGTGGAAAAGCCAGCGTGAAAGGTTCCCCTAAAAGCGTGAGATTGGGGTTATAGGTCGGATCGTGATCCAGCTGAGCGCCCCAGCGGATCTTCATGAACTCCATCTCGCGCATGAAGCGTTCGCGCTTCTCCGCCGTATCCTCATGCCCGCGCGAAGCAGATTCATGATGATAAAGCTCGGCAAACGGTGTCCATATATTGGTATAGCCGAGTTGCTGCACGCGTAGGCAAAAATCGATATCGTTGAAGGCAACCTGCAAGGCCGTATCCAGGCCATCCGCCGCAAGGTAAACCTCCCTTCGCACCATCAGGCAAGCTGCTGTGACCGCGCTCATACCCTGCGCCAGCTTTGCACGCGCCATCTGGCCGGGGAAACCTCGCGGCATGCCGCTGTAAAGATGCGCCGCCACGCCATGCACGCCAGTCACCACACCTGCATGCTGGATGGTGTCGTTGGGGTAATACAGCATGGCCCCCACAGCACCCACGTGCGGGCGCATCGCATGGCTCGCCAGTTCGTCCAGCCAATTCGGGGTGATGACCTCGACGTCATTGTTGAGCAGGCAAATCAGCTCACCTCGACAATCCATCACGGCATCATTGTTGATGCTTGAATAATTGAACGGCTGATCGTGTTTTCGCACCCGTACCTTGGGGTGGCCATCGAAACTGGAGAGGTAGGCAATCGACTCGGGTTCGACCGACTGGTTGTCCACGATCAGGATCTCGTAGTGCGGATAGGTTGTTTGCTCCAGGATCGATTCCACGCAACGGCGCAACAAGTTCAGTTGATCCCTGGTAGGCACGATGATGTTGATTAGCGGCCGCTGTTCGGGCAACGGATAGCGAATCTGGAACGCTCCCAGCATGCCGTCAATCTCCAGCACTTGCGCCGCCACACCGGTCCGATCGAAATGATCGCGCAGCGCGCGACGGCCAGCTTCGTGTGCATAACTTTTCTCGCCAACACCCTGCGCAGTCGACCCCGCAATCGCGCGCCAGTGGTAGAGGACCGCTGGCACATGGCCAATCTGTTCCGATGTCAGCCGCTCGCTGCAGCGCAGTGTCAGGTCCCAGTCCTGACTACCTTCCAGTCCTTCCCGGAAACCGCCCACCGTATTCACCAGCGCCCGCGAATAGACCCCCAGATGGCTGACGCAGTTATGTCCATACAACAGATCCTGATTCCAGTCGGGCTTGAAGTAAGGATCGTAACGCTGACCATCGGCATCGATCTTGTCCTCGTCCGTGTAAACAAACTGCCATTGCGGATGGTGCTGCCACGCCTCGACGATCGAAGCCAGTGCGGCTGGATGCAACTCGTCATCGTGGTCGAGCAAGGCGACACAATCACCGCTGGCCATGGCTAACGCACTGTTCGATGCCGCCGAGATATGGCCATTGCTCGCGCGCCAGATGATACGGATGCGTGGATCGCGCTTCGCGTAGGCTTCCAGTACTTCACGCACCTGCGGCTCGGTGGAGGCATCGTCGGCCACACACAATTCCCAGTGCGGATAAGACTGCGCCAGCACACTGTCCAGGCAACGCCGCAACCATATCTCCGGTGTATTGAAAGTGGGCAGTAAAATCGAGACCATCCGCCTTGAAAGAGTCCAAGCCGGCACAACAGACGGCTCATACAGCTTCAGCCAGCGTTTGTAGGTCGGCGCCTTGAAGTTGCCATTCGCCACGTAACGTTCGTGCAGCCACGTCGCAAAGGCGTGCCGCCCGCCGGGTCCGCACAGTTTCCGCCAGGCATCCCGCATCAACCCGCGAACACTGAGGCCACGCACATTCCGATCCGTTGCCACCGCATGCAGCATGCGCCAAGCCGCTCCGACACGGCTTAGTCGCCGAAACCTGAGGTTTTGCACATGGAACCTGCATGGGATACTTGCCGGATCGAAGCGCAACCCTTGGATATCGAATGGGAGCAGCACGACGCCAACATGGCGTCTCGCCGTGTTTCGAACGAAACTCAGGTACAGGGACCAGGTTTCGTGCATGCCGTAGCCAAAATCGAAATACAGCATCGGCTCCAGCCGGTCATCCTCGATGTCCTCCAGCTCAATCGAAAGACGATACCAGCCGGCTTTCAACGGAAAACCTGGGGCCACACACGCAAATTTCGGATCGTTGCCGTTGGCCTGCCATAACCCCGGCTGACCTGCCACCGACTCCAGTTGTTTGAGCGGTTGCAGCATCATGTCATACGTTCGCCCACGTAGACGCCGCACGATACCAAGCAGACAGCGCCGCAGTAATCGATGCATGGACGGCATGCTTCGTTGCCCCTGCTCACTGACCACGTTTGATGAATCTCCGGAACCAGGACCGGAAACTGCGCGTTGCCAGCTGGTCGATACTCTGCTGAAGCTTCTGCAGGGCCGCCAGCGCTTCTGAAAGCGTGCGGGCCAAGTTCTGCACGTCAACTCGTGCGCGTGAAAGTTGGCGCATGCTGACAATTGCCTGCTGCTCCAATAGGCGATGTAATACGGGATCGGTAACCACTACCTCGTAATCGATTCGAATGGTCACCTGCAGCCCATCCTTGACGGCAGATTCCGCGAGCGCACTGCCAACCTCGAATTCGACGCTGGGATCGTCATCGAAACTGACTAGGCGCAAGGACTGAATGCCGCCAGCCTGCGCCCATTCGCCATTGACGTGACCCAGGCGGCCCTGCAGTTGAGGCAGCTCTTCCCCTTGTGAATCACTGCCATCCTGCAAGATGACTCGTCTCAATCCGTAAATGCCAGGGAAATCAGCCGGATCGAGCCGCAGGTAATCTGGACGAATGCCCGGCGGCAAACGGAATTGCAGATCCACCACGCCGTCTTCCGCATCAACAGGCAGGGAAATCATGCGGCTTTCATCGTAAGCCTCGTCATGACGCCGATAAAAGAGATGGCCGACCACTGGTTGTGGTTCGACCGCCGCCGTCGCCATCGGCTGGTCATTGGCATCCACAAGGTTGCCCGCCAATGCCTCGAAAAAGCCGCGTATCGACTGAGGCGAAGTCGCAGCCTCCTGCATGAAGGCGACGAATGCCACAGGCAACTGCGAACCCACGGCCACCACGCCAAGACCGTGGCTATGCCGAAAATCAAAACAGGCATAACGATCCGAAAGCTCTTCGAGGAATTTCCCGACGCCAAAACCACGTTCCCGAACATTCGTATCGTGCAAAAGCACCACCGCGCGATCGCTGAACTTCGGCAGCCAGCTTTCGAAGTCGTGGCGCACAGCTTCGTACGTATGCAGACCGTCGATATGTAGCAGATCGATGCCGCCGTCTTCGAACTGGTGAATCGCATCATCGAAGCTTGCACGTAGCAACCGCGAAAAATCGTCATATTGCGGATCATGCCGCGAGCGAAGCGATTGATATACCTGCTCGCCGTAGTGCAGCGCGTGCGCATCGCCCTGCCATGCGTCGACTGCCGTGCATCGGCATGACAAATCCAGCGCGCGCACCGCCTGGCAGAATGCCAGATAGGAGTTGCCCGAATGCGTACCCAACTCCACCAGGCAACGCGGTCGCAGAAGGTCCACCGCAAGGTAAGCAAACGGGATATGGCCAACCCAACCGTAGGGCGGCACGATCCGCGGCCGCATCAATATCAGCGGATGGTTCGCAAGTTGGAAATCACTGCTCATTATTTACCCGCTCCAACCGAACATCCAGCATCGGTATGCCGATCAAGCCCGCAACCATGGAGCCCCCCGTAGCGGTGAAGTGCAATGCTTCATGCAGCCAGTGCTGAACCACATGCTGCTCCTGAGTACCCTCAGCAACACCCGCGGCAATGAAATATTCACCGGTGAGCAGGCGGGGCATCACGAAACGGAAACTGGCATGAAGGTGCTGACCAGCCGTCACCGCAAAGTCGCCCTCGCAACTCAGCCCGGTGTTATCACCAAACAGCAACTGGCCGAGACGATTCTTGACGTAGAAGCCGGCAATCACGTTGTCTGCGCCCGCTTCGGCAAAAAGTTCGATGCTCAGTGTGACGTACTCGCCAGCCACCACTGCGGCCACGGCCTGCCCATCCTCGTTGAAAAAGGAGACGTGAGTAATTCGCACCTTGAACTCGCCGAATCCTTCGGCATCGGGCTGAAACGGAAAAATACGCAGATCATTGCGCAGGTTGGAACGGTCGATGAGTTCCTGTCGATGATCCATCTGATCTTCCCGCGGTACTCTGGCCTGACTTGCCGGCCTCTGGCTGCCGGCTGTCTGAAGCCCACCCTGCTGCTCGACCAGCGAGGCCTGCATATAGGCTTCCATCACGTTGCGGGCCTCGCCGATGCGCTGCACCCGACCGTGTTCAAGCCAGATCGCGCGATCACACAAGCTGGTCACTGCGCTGCCGTCATGACTGACAAAAAGCATGGTGCCGCGCTTGCGGAATTCACGCAGGTAGCGCATGCATTTCTGCATGAAAAACGCATCTCCGACGGCAAGTGCCTCGTCGATGATAAGGATATCGGCATCGACATGGACCACAACAGCAAACGCCAGCCGCATGACCATGCCCGTCGAATAATTGCGCACTGGCTGATCCACAAATTCGCCAATATCCGCATACGTCAGAATATCGTCGATGCGTGCATCCACCTCACTGCGACTCAGACCAAGAATCGACGCATTCAGATAGACGTTCTGCCGGCCGGTAAACTCCGGATTAAAGCCACTACCCAATTCCAGCAAGGCAGCCACACGACCATGGATGCCGGCATTTCCTTCGCTGGGCTTGAGCGTGCCAGCGATCAATTGAAGCAGCGTCGACTTGCCAGCGCCATTGCGACCAACAATCCCCAAGGTTTCGCCGCGCCGCACTTCAAACGTGACATCGCGCAGCGCCCAGAAGTCCCGGTAAAAACGTTGTCGTCCGCCGATCAGACTTTGAAACATGCGGTGCACCGGCTTGTCGTAAAGCTGGAAGCACTTACCCAGCGTATTCACCTCGATCACCACTTCCCCAGCCGGCGCCGGTGGTGCCACGATGGCTTCAGAGGACATCGGCGAATCCATCCCGCGTGCGCTGGAACCAGACATACCCGATCAGCAGCACGGTCATCGAGGCCAGTGTATAGATACCCAGTGCGTGCCAGTCTGGCGACTGTCCGAACAGTACCAACTGCCGCGTCTGTTCGATCATCAAGGTTAACGGATTGAGCGCAATCCAGTCGCGATACGGCTCATGCAGATTCGACGCAGGGTAGAACACGGGGCTGAGGAACATAAGCACTGACGAAATCACGCCCCCAAGTTGCGTAAGGTCGCGGATGAATACGCCCAACGACGCCATGAGCCAGCTCACGCCGCACAGCAGCAGCACGTAAGGCGCGTACACCAGCGGCAGATACAGCACAGTCAGATGCACGGCATGCCGTGAGATCAACACGAAGATCAACAACACCAGCAGGCTCAGCACTGCGTTGAATAGCGTTGAAGTCACCATGACGCATGGCAGAATGGCCAAGGGAAACACAACCCGCTTCACCAGATTGCTCTGCGAGACGATCACGCCTGGCGCGCGCAGAATGCATTCGGCCAATAGCGAGTGGACGATCATTCCGCAGAAGATCATCAACGAAAAATCAGCGCCCGATTCCATGTTCGGCCAGCGCATGCCGAGAAATACCCGAAACGCGAGCGTGTAAACAGCCAGCATCAGCAAGGGATTGAAGAATGACCACAATAGTCCAAAGAAAGACCCACTGTACCGACTTGCCACATCGCGCTTGACGAGCTCCCAGAATACGTTCCGCCTTATCCAGATGCGTCTCGACAACGACTCTCTTACTGTTTCCATTCTTGACCAGCACCTCAATCCAAAAACGGTATGACACTGAAGCGCTACAGCTAGCAACTATCGGCCACCAGCCTATTTCTCAATCTTTGCGTCCAATCTGATGGCAAACTAATCAGCGCTTCGTTGTCGGCTTGTATACAGGTCCGATTGATTCAACCATAACAGCTTAATGGCTTACCATTCGCACCCGAATGTCCGCCTATGAAAACACTAAAGAAGGCCCGATGAATAGCCCATTACCTCGAACACCATCGCTCCTGGTCACCGGCGGAGCTGGCTTTATCGGCGCCAATTTTGTGTTGCAGGCAGTCTCCGACGGCCTGCGCATCATCAACCTCGACAAGCTCACCTACGCCGGCAACCCGGATACCTTGTCGTCGCTGCATCGCAACAATTCGCATGTGTTTGTGCAGGGTGATATCGGTGACCGAAGTCTAGTGGCCCAACTATTGGCCGAGCACCGCCCGAACGCCATCATCAATTTTGCCGCAGAATCGCACGTTGACCGCTCCATTGATGGGCCGGCCGAATTCGTGCAGACCAACGTAGTCGGCACACTGGGTTTGTTGGAATGCTCACGTGACTACTGGCGGAGCCTTGATGGTGAATCGCGCGATACCTTCCGCTTTCTGCACGTGTCGACCGATGAGGTTTATGGTTCGCTCGGTACCGAAGGCAAGTTCACCGAGCAAACGGCCTACGCGCCCAATTCCCCGTACTCCGCATCGAAGGCAGCGTCTGATCATCTAGTGCGCGCATTCCAGCACACCTACGGCCTGCCTACGTTGACCACAAATTGCTCCAACAACTATGGCCCTTATCAATTTCCGGAAAAGCTCATTCCATTGATCATCCAGAAAGCCTTGGCAGGTGAGCCGCTGCCAGTTTACGGTGATGGCCGCAACATCCGCGACTGGCTTTTCGTCGGAGATCATTGCAGCGCAATCCGCCGAGTGCTAGAAAGCGGTCGCGTCGGTGAGACGTATAATATTGGTGGTGACTCCGAACGTGAAAACATTGACGTGGTCAAGACTGTCTGCACCCTGCTCGATGCACGCCAACCGCTGGCAAATGGCAAGCCACGCGAATCACTGATCACCTACGTGAAAGATCGCCCTGGCCACGACCGTCGCTATGCAATCGATTCCAGCAAACTGCAGAACGAACTTGGCTGGCGGCCATCTCAAACATTTGAGACGGGTATCGCGCAAACGGTCGACTGGTATCTGGGCAACCAGCCATGGAGCGCACGCGTGCTGGACGGCAGCTACCGCATGGAGCGTCTCGGATCATGAGCCAAACACAGAAAGGCATCATCCTGGCTGGTGGATCGGGAACGCGGCTATATCCGATCACCCGTGCGATCAGCAAACAGCTGCTGCCGGTGTACGACAAGCCAATGATTTACTACCCACTCGCCATGCTGATGCTCGCAGGCATTCGCGAGATGCTGATGATCAACACGCCTCATGAGCAGGAGATGTTCCAGCGCTTACTGGGCGACGGCTCACAGTGGGGCATCGATATTCGTTACGCCGTGCAGCCCTCGCCAGACGGCTTGGCCCAAGCGTTCACTATTGGTCGCGATTTTGTCGATGGCAAACCAAGCTGCCTCGTGCTCGGCGATAATATTTTCTACGGCGTGGGTCTGACGGAGCGGCTCAAGCGAGCGTCGTCGCGCGAGCATGGGGCCACAGTGTTTGGCTATTGGGTTAAAGATCCGGAGCGTTACGGCGTCGCCGAATTTGACGAAGCTGGCCGGGTGGTTGGGCTGGAAGAAAAGCCGCTTGTGCCCAAGTCAAACTACGCGGTGACCGGATTGTATTTCTACGACGGTCGAGTTTCTGACTTCGCGGCCGCGTTGAAGCCATCCTCGCGCGGCGAACTGGAAATTACCGATCTCAATCGTTGCTATCTCGATGACGGATCGCTCCATCTTGAACAGCTCGGCCGTGGCTTTGCATGGCTAGATACCGGCACTCATGATTCGTTGATGGAGGCCGGCAACTACATCCAGACCATTGAGAATCGACAGGGATTGAAGGTCTGCTGCCCCGAAGAAATCGCCTATACCAACGGCTGGATCGACGCCGAGCAATTAATGAAGCTTGCCGCGCCACTAGCCAAGACCGGTTACGGCCAATATCTGCTGCAGCTGACCCAGCAAGGCTACGCACCATGAAAGTGATTGAAACGTCGCTGCCCGGCACGCTAATTCTTGAACCACAAGTGTTCGGTGACAGTCGCGGCTTTTTCTACGAGAGCTACCATCAGACTCGCTATCACAATGCCGGCATAATCGGCGAATTCATTCAGACCAATGTCTCACGTTCGGCCAAAGGTGTGCTGCGTGGCCTTCACTACCAATGGCCAAATCCCCAAGGAAAACTGGTGAGCGTTATGGAGGGCGAGGTATACGACGTCGCGGTAGACATCCGACGAGGATCCCCAAACTTTGGACAGTGGATTGGGGTAATGCTTACCTCGGCGAACCATCGCCATTTTTGGATACCGGAAGGTTTTGCACACGGTTTTTGCGTGTTGTCTGACTTTGCTACGTTCACTTATCAATGCACATCGCTGTACGATCCAGCGGCAGACGCCGGTGTTCGCTGGAACGATACAGATCTCGGCATCGATTGGCCGCTCAGCACGCCATTGCTGTCTGACAAGGATTCCAAGACGCCCCTGCTAAAAAATGTTGAACCCGACCGACTGCCAGTTTTTTCACGGTGAAGATTCTTTTGCTCGGCGCCAACGGACAGTTGGGTCATAGCTTTCTCGCAGATGGTGGTCTGGCTGCGCGCGGCGAATTGATCGCAGCAAGCCGAGATGGCTCACTGACAAAAAGCGGGCAAGGCGAAGTCGCCGATTTTTCTGCACCGGCGACGCTTACTGCGCTGCTTGATCGTGTGCGGCCTAATGTCATCGTCAACACAGCTGCCTATACCGCTGTTGATCGCGCCGAGACGGAGCCCGAGCTGGCCAAACGCGTGAATGGTGAGGCCGTTGGATTTCTTGGGCGCTGGGCGGCGAAGCACGACGCCAAAGTGATCCACTACTCAACCGATTACATATTCGCTGGCGACCAGCCTCAGCCGTACCCGGTTGATGCACCTGTTGGACCGCTAAGTGCCTACGGCCTGAGCAAACTATTGGGTGAACAGGTACTGCGTGAAAGCGCGGCGCATCATCTGATTTTCCGCACTGCATGGGTCTATGCGCAACACGGACAGAATTTCTTGCGCACCATGTTGCGTCTCGGGAGCGAACGCGACGAACTGCGCGTTGTGGCAGATCAACACGGATCACCGACCAGCACCCACCTGATCGTCAAGGCCAGCCTGTCTGCATTTGATCGCTGGACGTCGGAAGATAGCAATGAATTGGGCGGCACTCATCATCTGGTCGCCAGCGGATGCACCACATGGCACGGCTTCGCTGAAGCAATTTTTGAACAAGCGAGCGCACTTGGCTTAATAGCGCGACGTCCAAGGGTCACGCCTATCCCCAGCAGTGACTTTCCAACGCCAGCGGTTCGTCCTGCTTGGTCTTTGCTGGACAATACTGATTTTCAGCGGCGCTTTCACTTTGCGCTCCCTGATTGGCAAAATGGGTTACAAGACGTCATGCAAAAGCTCAACGTTTCTAGACATTGATCAAGGATTTTAGACAGTTATGTTGATCCCCCTCATTCTCAGCGGCGGCAGCGGCACCCGCCTGTGGCCGGTTTCGCGAAAGAATCTGCCAAAACAGTTCCTTGCTCTCGCTGGCGATACCACACTATTCCAGCAGACTCTGGAAAGGACGCGACAGCTACCCGAGGTGGCTGCGCCTATCGTGGTTGCCAGCGATGATCATCGCTTCCTCGCCGCCGATCAGCTACTGGATCTCGGCATCGAGAATGCAACCATCGTGCTCGAACCACTGGCTCGTAATACAGCGCCGGCTATAGCCCTTGGCGCGCTGCAAGCCCTGATTCGCGGTGGTGACCCGCTGCTGCTGGTCTTGCCCGCCGACCATTTGATCGGTGACACGGCGTCATTCGTAGCAGCAGTAAAGCAGGCCATTCCGCTGGCTGAAAAGGACTGGCTGGTCACTTTTGGCATCCGTCCGGATCGTCCGGAAACCGGATTTGGTTACATCCGCCGTGCGGTTGCTATCAACAAAGATGGTTTCCAAGTGGAGCAATTTGTCGAAAAGCCCGATTTGGTCACCGCCGAATCCTACGTTGCCGACGGTGGCTACGACTGGAATTCCGGCATGTTTCTGTTCAAAGCCTCGCGCTATCTGGAGGAACTCGCCGAACATGCTCCGGAAATGCTTGCTGCAGTAAAAGAGGCAAATGCAAAATCTTCCACCGATCTGGATTTTGTGCGGATTGATCAGGAGGCTTTCTCGCATGTGCCTGACCGATCGATCGACTACGCCGTGATGGAAAAAACGCGGCGCGCTGCGGTCATTCCGGTCAGTTGTGACTGGAGCGACATCGGCTCCTGGTCAGCACTGTGGCTTACCGGCCAGAAGGATGTCGACGGGAACATGAGCGAAGGCGATACGCTTGCCATCGATACGCACAACTCACTGCTGCGCTCTCATGATCGCCATCTGGTCGCGACCGTCGGAGTAGATGACCTGATCGTAGTGACCACTCCGGATGCCACGCTGGTCGCCCATCGCGATGCAGCGCAGGATGTAAAACGCATCGTCGAACAGCTCAAGGCTTCCGGCCGCACCGAACACTCACTGCATCGCGTGGTGCATCGCCCCTGGGGCAGCTATGACTCACTGGAATCACGCGACCGCTTTCAGGTCAAGCGTATCGTGGTCAAGCCCGGCGCAAGTTTGAGCCTGCAGAAACATCATCATCGCGCCGAGCACTGGATCGTTGTTTCAGGTACGGCGGAAGTCACCTGCGATGAAAAAGTATTTCTGCTGGGCGAAAACCAGAGCACCTACATTCCGCTGGGCAGCGTCCATCGCTTGCGCAATCCAGGGAAAGTCCCGGTGGAATTGATCGAAGTGCAATCTGGCAGCTATCTGGGCGAAGATGACATCGTGCGCTTTGATGATGTTTACGGTCGATGCTGAATAACTAGCTTCAAACAAAAAGCCGGCTCGATGTCCGGCTTTTTGTTTGTAACTGGCTACTCCACGGTCACCGACTTGGCCAGGTTTCGCGGCTGATCTACATCGGTACCGCGAAGCACCGCCACATGATAAGCCAGCAGTTGCAGCGGCACCGTAAATACGGCGGGTGCGATGAAGCTTCCGCC
>Ga0302308_10000177_pt1 | contig 57675 bp, 32 predicted proteins | sample III_Palsa_E3_3_FD_200531 | JGI IMG/M metagenome (GOLD analysis project Ga0302308, IMG submission 200531) | Peat permafrost microbial communities from Stordalen Mire near Abisko, Sweden - III_Palsa_E3_3 | ecosystem: Environmental > Terrestrial > Soil > Palsa > Peat permafrost | place: Sweden...
ACGCGATCGAATTGTGGTTTGCATCCGTAAAGATAGTCCGCTCGCACACAAACCAGCCCTTGTCATCGGGGATCTACAGGAGCATTTGAAGATCTTCTACCACCCACAGAAACATCCGGATGCGCACAGCCGTTTGCTGGAGTGGCTAAGCTCCGCTGGCGTCCAGATTCGAGAATACTCGCGCGTTTCGCATCCGTCCGAGATGCAGGCCTTGGTTCGAGAAGGGTTCGGCGTCGCTCTAATCCGCGAAGGCATGGCGCTCGACGATCAGTTGACGAGTCGGCCGATCGCTGGCATCGATTGGACCATCGACACCGCCTTGATCTATCACAAGCGGCGACATCCGAAGACGGTTCCAATTCTTGTCCGCCAATTCAAGAAGCAGTTCGGGACGCCAAGGACAAACAAAGACGGTGAACCCGCTTCGATCACAGTAAACGACGCCATAAAGCGGCCTAGCGCGAGTATTTCGGCGGTCGAGACAGAGCCAGTTCAATTGCGTCTTCTCGGCTAAAAACTGCTGAACAAGAGGGACTTATGTCGGGGTGATAAATGCCAGCTATCACCCGATAGATAGGAAGTATTAGACAGGCTCTGCAATCGGCTTCATGATCACGGCACATCACGACTGATTTCAGTCACTGGAGGTCCCGATGCTGCGCAGAAGCCGTTCTACCCTTCCTCATAACAAACCCCTCACACCCTCCCCTCTGACCCGACGGGTTGCCCGATCCCTTCTCAAACGGAGGCTTCTCCGCGCGGCGCACCTTATGGGTCCAACGCTGGTTGCGCTCGGATTCGCGGGAGCCGCCAAGGCCGCCTTTGGCCAGGGAACGATCAGCTTCAGTGGCGCTCAGACCTTCATGCAAACAGTCCAGACATTCGCCGAATACGCGGGTGCAGTGATCTGTCTCATCGGTCTGATCTTCGCAGGAGTCAGCTTCATGAGCGGCAACATTCAACGTGGCGTCATCGGACTCTTCGGAGCCATCTTTGGCGCAGGCGTCCTGGGCTGGGGAGCAGGCTGGATCAGCTCTCTTACCGGGCAGAGTGTGAGCTAGCCATGCAGGCAATCCAGCGAGGGGGGAGGAAGGGAAGCAGCTGCGCTCCGATGATCATCTCCGCAGCCCTGCCGTTACGTCGTAAGAGAACCGCCAGCGCGGCAGAACGCTGGAGACATAGCACGCGTTTGGGGTAGAAGACGCAGGCGAGATCCACTGCATGAGACAGGACACCGTCACCTGCGTAGGTCTCCGATTCTCTCCTGAGGGTTTGCCGACGAACAGCTTCATAGACGCTTGTGAAGCCAGCGAAGCGCATGAGCCAGTCAAGGTATAGCAGCAACAACCAGCCTGCGAGAATATATCGAACCGTTACTTGTCTCATCGCCGCGTACTCTCCCGGTCCTCGAACAGAAGGCCGTCTGATTAGCCGTTAGATCGAACGCCAAGCGATTCCAGCAGGCACGGATCGCGAGCGTACCGGTCCATATACCGAGTGATAGAGCGCGCATATCGTTGCCACTGCGGATCATTTCCGGGATCTCTGTGCTGCCAGTCACCTCGTCCGTAGAGCGTTGAGAAGGCAGCTAGGAGCGCCATGCAAGAGAAACCTTCTTCTATCTGGCGGAAATCACACACCGAGTACAAGGCGGTCTGGTAAATCTCCTTCAAGGCGTTCTCGACAGAAGCTTTGTCTTGCGGGTTCTCTACCGGGTTGAGAAGGAGAAGGTGTTGAAATGTCACGAGTGGATGCCCAATGTAACCTTCGGACCAGTCGATGAGGTGACAACTATCCTCTGTAAATACAAGATTGCCCAGATTCATATCGCCGTGCACGATCGTCGACGGAATGCCAAGGCGCTCCGCGTGATCAAGCGCTCTGCTCAGAAACTCTCGAATCTCTTGCAGCCTGCCCGCGCCAATACGCGGCACTTTGGTCGAGCTCTGAAGCAACATGGCCTCGCCAAGATAAGCAAAAAGCCCATCCAGATTCGCTCGGAGGACATGCGGCCGTTGATCGAAAGCACCCGCAGCGAACAACTCAGACTCCGCGCCGATGGACGCGAGTTGAAGTTCTGCCAGCGATTCGACGGCCCGCCGTAGTAGTTGCACCAAACGCTTCGGTTCCGTCGGCAACGCGGGAAGGGAACAGCCGTCTCCCTTCATCAACCATGCGTTCCATGCGGGCATTTCTGCGACGATGTGGGGAAGAGAGCGAGGGCACAACGTGGACAATAGCCGTGTGATCTCCCGTTCGTGAATGTTTGGCTCACCCGTCGCCTTCAGCCAGTAACTTTGTCCATCTTCCATACGAAGATGAAGCAACGTGAACAGACCGCCAGCATTGTGTTGCTCGACTGCTGCTTCGGCATGAAGTCGACCGCCTGTTACGTCCTCCGCCCAGGCGACGGCTTCGTTTCTCCATCCGATACGGGAGACAGGGCAGTTTGCGTCACGGCCGAGCATGCGAAAAAATAGTGCGCGTTCAAGCTCGGAGACTTCATCCTCGGGGATCTGATCCAGATACGCGGTCGGGAGCTCGGCTGGAATCGTTCTTGGCAGAAGTTCCGCGACGACAAGCGGGCTGCGATCTTCACCACTCTGTAGGAAGTCCAGGATGAAAACGTCTGCGTCCCACAATCGACCCAGTTCGCGCCGCAGCTCTTGCGCAAGACGGCCTCTCGGCGCTATGGAAACCCGCAAGACACAAAGTGGACCACCATCCTCTTGCACCAAGACCTTGTGTGATGAAGGGACGACCACGAGAACGCGAAAGGTGACTGCATCAGGAGTCAAGACGTGAGTCATGCGCGTTTCCCCTCTTTCAACTGCGGCAATAAGTTGTGTTCTCGCAACGCCGCGATGAAATTGTCTACATCAAGCCGGATGGTGTCTGGGCGTTCCCCCGTCTCTCGTCCAAGCGTGGCGACGATGTCTTCCACCGCCTCGCCAACCTCCAGTGCGCGCCAGATGTATGCCCCAGTTGAATTCAGCGTGGAGATCGTGCCCCTCGTCGCGTCGAGGATTGCTGCTCCGTCCTGATTGACGATGGTCTTCAGCTGAGCGTTGCCATCGGCCATACATGTACTCCCGGGTACCGAACCATTCGGGCTCGAAGGTCGGTGGAAGTGAGCATGGTCTTGTCGCCGTTCGGATGCAAGCGGAAACAGGGCTGCTGGCCAAACTTACTTCGCTCCTGCATCTGCGAGGCTTAGCAATCTGAATTGCTCTCTATGCTGTGCAGACGAAGCGTTCGTTTGGCCAAACTATCTTGAGGCCTGATTCGACGACGGGGTTGTCAAACGGGAGCAATAACTCCGCAGATGCGACGGAGGTTGGGAAGCTCGCTCTGAGAAAACACGAACTTTGTGGATTGCGAACCAGGGTCGTTCAGCAATGCGAAATTGCTTCCATCACGTTCCAGGTGCCCAAAGACCATATTCAGTCCTTTCGAGAAAACATAGAGCGGACGGGACCAACCGTGTTTACTGGCGTCACTTCGGGTGTCGGGCACAGTTGAGAGTTCTTCCGTCAGCACCCAAGACCCGGAACGGATGGGTGGGCTAACGCCGCGAATGTCGTCTCCCTCTCCAATGCGAATGACTCGATGGCTCCACGAGCTCGGTCGGGGGAACTTCAGTGAGAACAGCGCCGGCCACTCAACGATCTCTTTCCGCCTTGCCTCCCATACCTCTGGAGGAATGGGGTGCGCCGGTTCGGAACGAACCCAAGGCAGATCTTCGTAATGCGTGGCTCGGAGAAGCGTTTCGAGAGAATATCGACCCGAATCGCGTAGCCGATATCCGCCTACTCTCAGTGCGTCACTGTATCGAGAGTTGTGCTCGATGGACATCTGAATCAATGACGCAATATGAGGTTCCGAGTCTGTTTCGCGGCGATATCGCCGTCTTGATCGATCACTCACTTTCGAATGCAACATCAACCGCAGGAGCTCTTCCACGTGCGCTTTCTCTTCCTGTGGCCGGATAAACCGTCTGTGCTTCGTCGCGAACAGGTTGTGACGCGTTCTGTTTTCCCACGGAAGTACCAGGTTCGCGCTTCCGCCAAAGTGTGAAATTGGACGTTGGAACGGAAAATCGGGTGCTGGTAGTCCGAGCGCGAACACGCCGATGCGTCCCACAATGCGCACGGACATGGGATAGGAAAAGATCTGCCGACCGAGATAGGATCGGTCCGACGTCAAGAGCTGCAGCTTCCCTCCGGCCACGACGCAGCGGCTGCAAATATACCCATTCGGAAACTGGAGAAGATAGATGTTGCGGGGATTCGGCCGGAGTGTCTCTTCTTGATCGATGGGCTCGACAAGTGCAGTGGCTCCGGGCGGAATGCTGGAACCCAAACTGTCCTCTGTTCCCACATGCACGTAAAACGTTCCGGACCGACGCCATATGGGCCCATTTAACACTCGTAGAGGGAAATTGCCTTGCCACCGCAGAACCAAGGAGTCGAGCATGGCGCTGCGCCGGAATGCTTCTGCGGGAGCAAGTTCTAATGGTAGCTCCACCATCAGGTCTCGATCGAATACATAGTATTCGACGACGTGGGTACGGCCGCCGTTGAGAAGAAGGTCAAATTCTCGAACGCCGTCAAGTTCGTAGCCGAAAAGCCGATATGCACCGTCTGTTGTCAGAGAACAGGTTTCCTCGAGGCCTCGTACCATATTGGCCGTCGGGCGACTTCCCGCACGTCTTAGGTTCGAGATGAAATCTCGTATCTTCTGCTCGCGTCGGTCGTGCGCGAGTCGGTTCCCATCCCTCGATCTCTCTATCTGCCGATGGAGCTCACGGATATGTTCAATCCGAGCAATGATGTCTGCAGAGCCGACAGGGCTATACATAGCGAGGGCTTCTCCTAGGACGACTCAACGGGGAGTTGCAAAATCGCAGAGAGACAGTAAGGACGGGGTCGGCTGGTGAAAGCGCGACACCGAGCGACAGCCGCACTCAAACTCGGCCCCGCTGAAGATATGATCCTAGAAAATGGCAACGATGTCACCCAGGGCCTATGCAACCACTCCGATGTCGGAGGGCCCGTCCGGCGCTCACTCTTGCTTGCCTTCAAGAATCTTGGCGAAGAGATTGCCTCTCATTGCCGGGCGACACCGGACGGCACCCGTACTCGTCTACCTGGAATACCCGAGTGAAAGACCAGCTCGAAAACCAACTCCAGGAATTAGTCTGCCGAGGCAATCTCCAACTAGCAATAGCGTAGGAAGCCATCGCTTCGAACTGGATCGCGCCCAACAAGTCTTATTACAACGCCGACAAGCCTGAGCAAAATCCGTTCACCACCTTGTCCGGCGAGAGAATAAATCGCGCGCAAGTTGAGGCTCTGCTGCAAACATCCGTAGGCATCAATGGAAAGGTCGACGTTTTTGTGAACAACCGGCTACTATGCCGTTCTGTTCACAAAAACATCTCCACAAGTAAATATAGAAGCGAAAACTACGCTGCCTCATTGTCGATATCAACTTCGATGAAGGAAATGCTCCGCAAGCTTATCGCAGGCGGAGCATTTGTTTTGAAGTGAATTGTTGATCCAGCGATGATCCAGCTAGAAGAGTACTTTGATAACGCCTTGAAAGACTCTGCCGCCAACTGATGTACTTGTGATCTCGCCGAAGTTTCCCGTAAAGGAAGGACCACTGTTATTACCACTGCTAAAAGATGGGTGGTTAAGCACGTTGAACGCTTCCAGTCGAAGATACAGATCGAGTCTGCTGTGAAGTGGAAATATCCGCGTAATCTGGGCGTCGTTCTGAAAATAGATTGGGTTGGAGAAAGAGTTTCTACTGATGTTTCCTTGGGTTCCCGGTACGGTGTTTAAGACGAAGGCAGCCTGATTCAAATAAGAGCGGGTAGCATAGGTAGCTCCCCCAGGATCGGAGAGTATCTTCGTGTAGTTGTAGATCGGGACCCCCGGAACCAGATTGGGGCGGTCACCGCCATTGGCCGTGAACGATTCGTCCTGGTTTTCTGTGACCGTGAACGGCGTGCCGCTAACGAGGCGGAATAAGCCGCCCAGTTCCCAGTTATTTAGGATATAACGACTAATGCCTTTCAGCGGAAAATTGCTCTTAACCACAATGGTGGTGTTGAAGTTATGGCGAATATCTGACCCACAGCGACCATAGTCGAGCGCTGGATTATTGGGATTCGAGAATTGAGTTCCGCTGAGGTCACCTTGAGGATCGGCGTTGTTAAGGCACTTGGACCAAGTGTAGTTGGTTTGGAAGTTGAACGTTGAAGAGAAGCGATGCTGCACGGTCACAGTCAGGCCATTGTAGTTACCATACGCGGAGTTGGACTCAATGAGTGAGCCACCGCTGCCCCCACTGTAATAGTTCCCCTGCGTCGGGTTGGCCTCAGTGAGCGCGTAACGTGCTTGAGTGTTGTTGTAAATGCCTTTGCTGGTATTTTGGTTGGTACCGTTGACCGAGCAAGGAGCACCGACTACGCCGCCGCCGACGGTGTGGGACGCGACTGCAGCGGGGCCGGTTGTAACTACAGGTCCGCAACCGGTACCACCTGGTCCCCATACGCCGGGCGTGTACACTGCCGGGTTAAGTGGGATACCGACGAGTTGATCCTGTGTACGGTTGCCGGTGTAGAAAAACTGAACTGTCCAGCCCCGCGCAAAAGCCTGTTGAATGCTGGCGGTCCATTGCATGGTATTGGGCATCTTGTAGGTAGGTTGCAACACGATATATTGGCTCTGCTGGGAGAAGACCGCGTTTGCAGGAGTCGGAGTCCCTGGCAGAATGGATGCTGGGAATGTGTCGTTGCCCCCCGTTTGACCACATCCCGCATTCCCCGTGCCCCCAACCAACCATGGATCACTGAAGCACAACTCCGCAGCAGTATTTGGCGAAACGAGCGCCGAAAAAGGCGGATCTTGCTGCACACGCTGCTGGACAAAGAAGTTCGGCATATTATAGGCATACGCTGTGCCAGCGCGGAATATAGTCTTGCCGTCTCCAAAAACATCGTATGCAAGAGCGAAGTTCGGATTGAATTCCAAGGGCGTATTTCCCGTGAAGGCAGGCTTAACACCTGGATCGCCATAGTAAAACGTCCCGGCGGGAGCATTCGGATACACGGTGCTGTGCTGGTCGGCCAGAAACGCCGCCATGTTGAAGACCGTTCCACGATGGAAGTAGTCGTGCGGAAAGTACAGCGGCAGCCAGCGAATGCCGCCCGTCAGGGTTAGTCGTGGTACTGGATGATACGTATCCTGCACGTACAGCGTAGGCATTGATCCCCGCAGCGCATTCTGCTGCGCCTTGCTTTGCGAGAAGCCACTCAAAGCGCCTTGAAGAAAATCTAGGTTGGCGTCACCGGGCTTGGTCTGTCCGCTCCAGTTACCATTGAAGGTGAAGTCACCGTTGGCCTCATATCCGTTATTGACATTGAGCTGGTTCCGGACGTATGAACCGCCGAATCCGATTTGGTGCTTGCCACGCACCAAAGTCACATCGTCCGCAATATCAACCGGGATATTGTCGTTGATTACGGCGAGCAGGTTGCTACCCGAGCCGATAGTGTTGCAGTGATTTGCCCCCGATGTTCCGCAATTGATCCAAATACCGCTCGGTACAGTCTGAAAGTCTTTGATCCCGAAGGCGGTCGCGTTGGGGGTTGCGGGATTGAAACCTCGGCTGAGTTGGCGTCGTACCGCCGTCACGTGAACCGTATTTACAAGGCTGGAACTGAAGATGTAAGTTTCACCAATGGTGATCGACTGCCACCGGATCTCGGGATTGCCAGATTGAGTCGTGAGGTAAATATTAGTGGGGGAGTAGAAGGTTGGAACCTGATTGCTGTCGAGGAAGTAGCGGGCATACATGTTGTTCTTGCTGCTGATGGTGTAATCGACCCGAGTATCGAAGTCGTTGTCGGAACTGATGCTTGGAATCGCGTAGGAGACGTGACCGCAATTGTTCGGATCGAGTGCCGGATTGATGGGAGGAAGTTGTTTGAGCAGCGCCAGTGCCGATGCGTTCCACGCTGGAAGCGCGGGACCACCTGGTTGATTGTATTTGTTGCCGGGCAGGAGCTGACCAGTGATCGGGTCGTACAGTTGCACGACTGGTCCGCAGGCGTTTTTGACGCCAGTTCCACCCGACGATACGGGAGCTGGGTCCGTGGTGGACCAATCACCGGCCAGGTTAGCCGCTGTGGGCTCATAGGCATTTTGCGTCGCACTGGAGGAACGGGAATATGTGTGTTGGAAACCGGCGAACACAAAGAGTTTGTTGCGACCGTCGAAGAGCTTAGGTATGCGCACAGGTCCGCCGAAGGTTCCTCCGTACTGATTCTGGTGCAGGGTATCCTTGGATGTGGAGAAGAAATTGGTGGCGTCAATAAAGTTGTTGCGCATGAACTCAAACGCTGAGCCATGGTATGTATTCGTACCCGACTTGGTAACCATGTTTATTAGGCCGCCAGCTTGGCTGCCATCTTGCGCGCCCATCGCCGCTGTCTGTACGCTGAACTGACCAATCGCATCGGGGAAAGGTAATGGGCCGTTGCCGCCGCCCATGTAGTCGTTGTTGTCACCACCATCGAGTCGATAGGTAATCGCATTTCCCTGCGCGCCTGCGATCGAGAAGCCGGTCGTCTGGGTGGGGTATTTACTTCCGTTGGCATCCCCGGGAACGGCACTCTGCGTGCCCCCGACCAGTGAAACCAGGCTAGTCATGGTGCGGCCGTTGATCGGAATCTCCGTGATCTCGGTGGCGTCCACTGTCTGCTTGAACGAAGCGTCTTCCGTTTGTAGTGCCATGCCCTGGCTTCGAACTTCGACTTTGATATCGGCGCTGCCAAGGGTCATCTTTGCATCGACGGCGATACTACTGCCAACCTCCAAAACATTCCCCGTCGAGAGATACGTTTCAAAGCCAGGCGCAGTTATGGTGACCGAGTAGGTTCCGACATTGATATTCGGGAATGCATAATCCCCGCCTGAACTGGTCTTGGCAGTGCGCGTAACCTGGGTCGATGTCTCTACCAGCGTGACCGACGCATTGCGGATCACGGCTCCCGAAGGGTCGGTGACGGTGCCCTGAATGCTGCCAGAACCGGTTGTCTGTGCTCTCGTCGCTGGGAAAGACAAGAAGACCAACAAGCACACAAGCAAGGTCCGCAAGCCGGCCGTGCCAGATTTCTTGGGAGACGCCATTGCCAACAAAGCTCCAAAACCGATACAGAGGAGTTTTAGAACTCGCTTACGATCGGAAGCGATTGGTGTTACGACTTGCATTGTGAAACCTCCTGTAAGAAAACTGAGTCCGCTATAGGTGTCCGTTGCTTCCCCGGTAGAACAACCCTTTTGGTTTTTTTGGAATGACAACGATGTCATTAAGATTTACGGGCAACTGTATACAGAGTACAAACGACCATTGTCAAGATTTATTTGATCGCGGCTAATTTGGGTGACAAGGCGGACTCTCCACCGAGATCCTCCCTGAATTGACTGTCTCCACCAATTCACTGTAGATTTTGACGTGCGAATTGACATCGTTGTCATTATTGCGAAGAAACTGACCGCACCCCTGATTCTCGTCTACCTTACGAAACCGGACAGGACTTGCATTTGTAGTTCATTTTATAAATCGAGGTAACTTGATGTTCCGACGTGATCTTCTCAAACTCTCGCCTCTCGCCCTAGCATCTGCCGCAGCGGGTCATATAGCCCTGGCGCAGACGCCGGAGCCATCTGCGACCGAGGCTCTCTACAATGTGCGGCGCTACGGCGCGACGGGCGACGGGAAGACGGTAGACACGCCCGCAATCAACAGAGCGATCGAGGCCGTGGCTGCCGCCGGCGGCGGCACATTGCTATTTCCGGCCGGAACCTACCTCTGTTTCACTATTCGTCTGCGCTCGAACGTCGACCTCTTTCTATCCCCCGGCTGCACGATCCTGGCCGCCGACTCGCCTAGACCCGGCGAAGCTACCGGCTACAACGGCGGGGTCTACGACCCCGCCGGGCCAGCGCAGCCATGGGAGGAATATCAGGATTACGGCCACAATCACTGGCCCAACTCCCTCTTCTACGGTGAGGGCATCAGAGACTTCGCCATCACCGGCCCGGGATTGATTCACGGCAAAGGACTTTCTTATGGGCAAGGTGGACACCGTGGCGACTACACCAACTTCACTGCGGAGCAGCCCGGCGTCGGCAACAAAGCCATCGCCCTCAAGAACTGCAGGAATGTCCTATTGCGCGACTTCTCCATTTTGAAGGGGGGCCACTTTGGGATTCTTGCCACCGGCGTCGACAACATTACCATCGATAATCTCGTCATCGACACAGATCGTGATGGGATGGATATCGACTGCTGCCGCAACGTACGCGTTTCTAACTGCACGGTGAACTCGCCATGGGACGATGGTATCTGCCCCAAGTCAAGCTATGCGTTGGGCTTCGTTCGGTCGACGGATAATGTCACCATATCCAATAACTTCGTGACCGGCACCTATGAACTTGGGTCGGTAATCAATGGTACCTGGAAGAAGTTTGCGGAGGAGGGCCACCCTCGCCAGGGGCGCATCAAATGCGGAACAGAATCGAACGGCGGCTTTCGCAATATCACCATCAGCGGCAATGTGATTGAAGGTTCCAAGGGCATCGCCCTTGAGACTTCTGACGGCGCTTTTCTCGAAGATATCGCCATCACCGGCAACACCATGCGCGACATTTTTGATGCACCGCTGTTTCTGCGTCTCAATCGCCGCAACCGGGGCCCGAGCGACACTATGCGTCCCGGGACGTTGCGTCGAGTAGTGATTTCAGACATAGTCAGCTCGAACTCAAACTCTGGCACATCTTCAATATTCTCGGGTGTGCCGTCCAACCTGATTGAAGATGTAAAGCTGACCAATTGCTTCTTCGGCCATCGTGGCTTACCCACAGTGAGTAATCCTCAACGACCGAGACCTATGCCTGACTGGCGCGCGATCCAGGTACCCGAGCAGGAGCAAGGTTACCCGGAGTTGTCGAGCTTCGGCCCTACGCCCTGCCAAGGGTTCTTTATTCGACATTTGAAAAACCTCGAAATGTCGCATATTGAAATTGCACCCGCCGTTGCCGATCCTCGCCCAGCATTCTGGCTTGAAGACGTCCAACGCGCGGATTTCTTCGCCATCACCGCACCGTCGCAGCCGAACTTCGCGCTTCACAACGTTACCGATCTGCGCATCTTCTGGTCGCGTGCAACAAAAGACACGACGCTCGCCACCGCGACTGATCAGATAATCTAAGGCTTGCACGCGTTGATCCAAGGACGGATTTGTCATCCTGCTCTTCTCAACTGGCACCTCGATTCCGAGGCTCCGAGGTGGAGATTACGAAATAGCATGCGCGCAAACAACGGTTCTCGTTAAAACAGAGATCCGCCGGCTGGGGCCGATTCACTTCCATGTATCTCAACTCCCAATCCTCTGGATTGATTACGCATCCTATCACTCCGCTGCGAAGACCCTGTAAGAGCCAGGACTCAGTGGAATTTCGAATACCATCGCTGCGTTTCGCTCAGTTCCCGTCAAATATTGTCCGCTCTGCAGGTCATGCAACTTGGTGAAATGTTTATCGCTAACCACGACCGCCCGCGTTGACTCCTGCCGGAATGATTCCACGATGAACGTATCGTTGTCGTAAACGTACAGCCCAACCTGGCTTGAAGTATCGAGCCGCACGAACATATCCTTTGCGAGAACTTCGCGGATTTCGCTCAACACGGGTTGTGGATAGCACAGCAGGTCGCCCTGCGCGTTAGGGATCGTCAGGACATACAGCACTCCCTTCGAGTACCGCGTCTTCAGCAACAGGGGATCACCTGAGGTCTTCGATCCTGACGTGTACGCTATGATATCCGCGCTCGCATCGTTGGTGAAGAATGTAATTTGCGGAAGCAAAATCTCAGAGTCTGACTTCACCCCAACAAACCTGCGCTCTGACATGAACTCATGAGTTGACACTGTGCTGCCTGTGTACTTCAGATCTGCAATGTCCTCAATGCCCTTGCCCTGTAACGCTTTGAGCAAACCCGAGGTGATGACCACCGTCTTCCCATCGCTTAGCTGATGCTTGATTTTGGAGATGATCGCGGGGTCGAAGCTCGCCTGTTCAGTCAGCAGTACGGTCTGCGCGTCAGTCGGGAATTCAGGGACGATGTCCATAGGAATGCCGATCATGCCGAGATAGCTCTGTAGATAATCTTCCCCCGAAGAATGAAATGGCTTATAACTCTTCACCCCCACAGGGTTACCCAGTTTGCCGATAAACTGGTCTACCTGCTCAAAGATCGGACCTGCGATGCGACCTAGCTTTGAGTCTGGGGCCATCGTCCCATCGGACTGCATGGAAGGCTCGTACTGCGAACTGATGGGCCAAAGCGTAATCTCGGGTAGCTTGGCGAAGAGTGTAATCCAGAGCTGCTCGGCATAACGATTGGGGATTTCGCTGTCACCGGCATCGACCCACCCGCCACGGTCGTTATGGTTCAGGTTGCTTAGGTACCGCGCGATCGAATATCCATGGTATTGCTGAATCTGCATTGGATTATTGACTGGATCGCGCGTCTCCGTGCCCGTATAAATTCCATCGAAGTACTTCGGTTGCGTCTCCAGATTGAAGCCTGTCTCTTGGTAATGGTCGTACCACTGCGGATACTTGATGATGACTTTGACCCGTGGATTGACCGCCTTCGCTGCGGCAACTAATTCTCGCCCAACCTTGTCCATAAGTGCCAGCCGATATTGGCTCCAGCTTTGATTGCCCTTTGCGGCGATGGCGTCATCGGTCTTGCAGTTGGTAAATCCCCAATCATCAAAAAGAATCTCGTCAAAGTTCTTCGCCGTGAACTGAATGATTTCGATCGCCTTTTGCAATTGCCTAGGATCGGAATAGCAGAACGTCACACCACTGCGTTCGTCTACCGTCCAAGTGATGCCGCCCGATACCTTTAGCCCTTTGCTAAGAAAAAACTTCTTGCCTGCGTCCAGGCTCTTCTGATCGGCGATGATCATATCTCTGCTTGTCTCAAGATAGATCTTGTCGTACTTCACATACTTCGACATTGCAGCCCAACGGCTCTCCAGATATCCAGGATCATTCATCAGCACAACATCGCGAACCGTCGCGTAGCTCGCCACATCGAAGTTTTTGTAGTTGTTGCCGCTCGCAAATGCGCTGCCTGTAACAAGGATTGAAATGCAAAATGCCGCTATCAGACGCTGGTTCATGCTCTCTCCTGGAAACGGGGGCTTAACGTGATTCCCCACTAGTTCGTCGTGATCACCAATTCCTTACCTGCTTCTATGTCACTGTGATTGACGAAGTAGCCCTCGATCTCTTGGCCACCATACGTGATGTTGGTGATCCGTTCGCCTGAGTTCTTCTTCAGGATGGTCAGTGTTTTGCCTTCATTCAACCTGAACGTTGTCCTCTGAAACAGTGGCACCGAGACGATGTACTTCGGATCCGCAGGAGAGTATGGGTAAAGGCCGATTGCATTGAACACGTACCAAGACGACATCTCCCCCGCGTCGTCCATTCCAGACAGAGCCAACCCATCGTCGCCCATTCCATAGAAGCGGCTCATGATCTTGTTCAAGATCGCCTGAGACTTTTCCTGCTTCCCGACGAAGTAGTACAGATAGGCAAAGCCGTGATCAGGCTGGTTTCCCTGGCAGTATTGCCCGATGAAAGAGTTGATGTTCTCGGCAATATAGTTGGGGTTCCACGGAATCGTGAAGAGCGAGTCTAGCTGCTGCTCGAAGTCGGCCTTACTCTTGTAGAGGCCAATGAGCCCTTCGGTGTCATGGGGCGCAAAGAAGGACGATTGCCAAGCATTGGCCTCACGGTACATGTACTCGTAGTAGGGGTACTCCGGATTGAAGTTCTTTACCCAGTCACCGTTGTCTAAACGGCCGCGCATCAGTTCTGTCGATGGATCGAACATGTTTTTATAGTTCTTTGACCGCTTCATGAACATGTCATAGTTGGTTTGATCTCCCAACTCCTTCGCCAACAGTGCCACGGAATAGTCGTCATAGGCGTACTCCAGCGTCTTCGTAACACCGGCCTTTCCCTTCGTCTCAACCACAGGGTCTGGAATATCCGGATCGGAGATGTACCCCTTATCCATATACTCGCTTATATACGGCCGTGTGCCGCCTTCCAGAGTGGCATTGCGCAGCAACAGGTTATATGCGCTCTTGATGTCGTACCCTCTCAGCCCGCGCAAATATGAGCCCGCGATGAACGCCGAGGCGTGGTCCCCATGGAAGAACGTCGGGATGAAGCCAGTCTTTTCACCTCGGTCAATCAGCGACCGAATCACATCCACGGTAACGTCGGGAGAGATCATGCCCAGCAGAACCAGCTTGTTTCGATAGTCATCCCAGAGAGAGGGTAGAGTGTAGTACTCAAAGGCTCCCTTAACCACTCCTCCTTTCACGTCGGTGTACTCGCCATTCACATCGCTTCGCAGCGCCGGCCAAAGGAACGACCGATACAGGCAGGAGTAGAAGAGTTCCTTCTGTCGTTGTGTACCGCCCGATACCTGAATCTTCGACAACAGAGCCTCCCACGCCGCGGAGGCATTCGCCTTTACCGTCTCGAAGCTCTTGTTCCCAAGCTCCCTCTCAAGATTCTCTTTCGCGTTCGCTGTACTAACAAAGGACAGACCGATTTTGATCTCAACCGGCCTCACACCGTCGGCAAAGTCGACGACCGGCAGCTCCGCCTTCGCGCCCTTCAACCTCTCAATGCCGGCAATCTTGTAGTTGGACAGCGCATAGAAAAACACCTTCTCGCTCGCCATCTGGTATCCCTTGAAGGCGTTATCTCCGTCCTGCTCAAACTTCCAGTCACGGATACGCTCGTTGGAGACGGCGAGGTTCACGATCAGCTTCTTTGGCCGGCTGTTGTCGGTATACGTATAACGGTGGTATCCAGTTCTTAAAGTTGAGGTCAACTCTGCGTTGATACCGTAGCGCTCCAGATAGACCTGGTAATAGCCCGGATGCGCCGATTCCTGCTTGTGACTGAAGTTTGAAGCGAAGTCGTCAGGATTTACATCGCCGCTCACGGGAAGCAAGGGAATATTGCAAAGATTCCAATGACCTTTATTGGTGTGGGCAAAGGCATATATTTGGCGATTCTCGTACTCGTATCCGGCTCCGCTACCGAACCTCGTGACGGGGCTCAGCTGCACCATGGCGTTGGGCACCGATGCACCGGGGAAGACGAGTCCGGCCCATACCCGCCACGGCGGTGTGAATCCGATGTCTGCAGGGTTGGTTAGAGGCGCGGTACCCAGAAATGTGTTCACATAGTCCACCGGCCGCTTCTGGGCTTGTAGGCACAGGGAAGTCGGAGTCAGCAGAACGAGTAAAGCGGCAAGTCCCTTCGTCATCAGTTAACATCTCCTGTAGGCTTCAAGACATCGTTGTCATTTTCTCGTGGATCGTACGGCTTGGGCTCAATGGGCAACTACGCTCCTTCCGCCCGAGCAGGCCGGTCCTCGTTGGGCGATAGCCAAGATGCGGCCTTACCGCGCTGGCAATTTCCCGAAATACAGGCTGATTCGGCCTCGGTACTCCCCTTTAGCAATCGCAGGCTGCCCCATCGGACCGGTGGATATAGGGCTCCCAAACTTGCTGCCGACGGCCGGAATGGCATTGAGAAATGAGATCCCAGCATTCGGGAACGGCACAACGGTTTGCCCTGCCAGGTTCGCGGGAGGCGTCTTCGGAGTGAAGAGCTGTACGTAGATTGGAGATTCTTGAATTTGGCTCACCATCGCTGTGATCGGGCCTTCAGAGGTATCGAGTTGCAACCAGCGAACATCGGAATAGAAGCCCTTGAACAGCGGGTAATCGAAGTGCTCTCCGGGCTTGAGGTCGTCCGGATCTCCGTCAACGGTATTGTTATAAGACCTGTTCCAGACGTCGAGAGTCCCGCCTGCTACGCGATTCTGATAGACGGGCGCTGGCCCCTGGCCGAGGAATCGCATGCCTTTGACGTCAGCTTCGGGATAGTCGAACCCGATGCCGAAATATTCCTGGGGACCGGTGATGGAGTAGACATAATCGATCGAGAGCCAGCCACTGGGCTTGAGACGGTAGGTGACCGATTTCATCGGACCTTCGAAAGTAGCGTTGAAGACCAAATCGTGACCATCGATTTCATGCGTTAAAGAGGTAAGTTTGGAACTCCCTGCAATAGAAGGGGGCGGCGGTGGAGGCAGCGGCGGGTCAGAGGGTTTTTGCTTGCGCGGAGCAGCCGGCCTGGGACCCATCGCCACAACACGAGGACCATTGGCGAGCGAGAAGGTCTTGCCTTGACGAGAGGCTGAAATCAGAAGGCCGGTGGTCTTGCTGATTTGCAGCGACAGATCACCGACAGTCTCGGTAAGTATGTCGCCCGCATCGCTGCCGTCGGGCATTGCGCTTCCGCCAGCCTGTTGTAACCGGGTCAATTGTTGCCCAAGATCGTGAGTTGGCCATACATAAGTCTGGATGACGCGGCCCCAGGCGTCCTTGATGATGAGTCGTGTGGCGTCGGCCGTCTTATTCGCGTCGTGATCGGTAGCAGCCGGTGGTCCCCAGGCGTCCCAGGTCGCCGAAGCCCCCGGCGCGAGGGATCGGCCATGGTCGATCCGAGACGCCAGCACGACTGACCCCGATGCGCTTTCTCCGGGTTGGGGAAATGCGATCGTCTGCCACTCGTAGGTGCATTGGTCGGCGTCGAGGAAGGAATAGCGATTTGTAACGGTGAAGGAATGCGTTGTGGCGTCGACCGGCGTGACAATGATCGGAGACCAAAGCTGCTTGACGGTGTAGAAGCTTGCTTCCCGCTCGCGGTATGGGCCGACAATGCCATCGGGGGCCATGTTGCCTTGAGAGTCTAGAATGCCGCCCTTGTCGGTCCGTTTTACATCTTCGTCCAAAAACGCCCAGATGAATCCGCCCGCACCGGCTTTGCTCTTTAGAATGGCGGCCCAGTAGTCTTCCATTCCCGCACCGGCGCCACCGTCATAGAGGCCATGCAACATCTCGGTAGGGAAGAAGACAGGATCGGCAGCCAGTTTCTGCTGTAACAGCTCATAACTCGGATAGTGCTTGGTATCGGCGACCCCTGGCGGATATGCCGCCCACGGATGCAAGACAACACGTTTCTGTGGATCGTACTTCGCGAAGTCGCCGTCCAGATCAAAGTTGAACCCGCCTTCGTTGCCGTTGTCCCAGAAAAGAATCGAAGGATGGTTCACATCATGCTCCACCAGCTCCTTCACAAGCTTCTCGCCGATGTCGGTATCATAATGCGCCTGCCAGCCGGTGAGCTCATCAAGCACGTAGAGGCCAAGCTCATCGCAGGCGTCGAGGAAGTGGCGGTCCGGTGGGTAGTGGCTGGAACGAACGGCGTTGCCATTCATTTCCTTGATCAGATTGACATCATCTCTAGAGATCTGTTCCGACAGAGTTCGTCCGGAGTCAGGCCAGAATGAGTGACGGGCGAAGCCCTTGAGGAATACACGACTCCCATTGACGAACAAGCCTTGTCCCGGCCGTAGTTCAATGGTGCGGAATCCGAAGTTCTGACGCACGGTGTGCACGAGGGTATTGCCGACCTTCAGTCGCACTTCGAGTTCGTAGAGGTTCGGTGTTTCGGCGGTCCATAGACGCGGATTGGGGAGCGTTTCGGAGAGATGAACCCTGGCATTAAGCGCGACGTCCTTCGCGGCAATCGGAGCGCCAACGGGCCTCCCGTTTCGATCGAGCACTTGCATCTCCACAGACCCAGTAGTGCGGCCGCGGGCTGCTGTTCGGGTATCAGAGAGTGCGACATCGACACCGAGGGAGCCGGCCGCGGTTGCGTTAATAGCCAGGCGATCAATAAATGTTTTAGGGACAGCTTCGAGATAAACTGGCCGGAAGATCCCCCCATAGTTCCAGAAATCGCCGCGGCGCTCTGCATGGTTGACTGAAGCGTTCGCGGATTCATCATCAACGTCCACTTGAATCTCGTTTTTCTGACCGGAGGGTTTGAGGAGTGCCGTAACGTCGTACTTGAAGGCGTAGTAACCGCCCTCGTGCATGGGACCAGCGGATTGACCATTTATGGTGACCTGGGTATCGGTCATGACGCCTTCAAAGTGAAGAAAGACAGCCTTGTCACGCCAGCTCGCGGGCGTCGTAAAGGTGCGCCGGTACACGCCGTGAACGCGGGGGAAGCCGCCTGACGGAGTCACTCGGCCGTAGGTGTAGATGCCAAAGCCTTGTAGTTCCCAGTTGGATGGCACACCGATGGTGGACCACTTGTTGGCGTTCTGGCCATTGTCGGTCTTGAACTCCCACTTGACCGGGTCATCCTTTCCTTGACCAGATAGATACTGAATTTCAGTCTTCGCAGCTCTTGCAACTGAAGTTAGAAGAAGTAAAAACAAGCCTGCAAAGCGAGCCGTCTGGCGCATCAGAAACCTCCGAACAACCATAATCCTTGGTAAGAAATAATTACGACATCCGAATTTTTTACACAAAGAGTTTGAGGGCTAGCGTGGAGAATCTTCTCAAAAGGGCAAAGCCGAAGCCTGACGAGACGCTATCTAGCTGGCTAATCAATTCGGCACACGCCGTGACGCTTCGCTTGGAAGCTCGTCGTAAAGCGGTTGCGCTGGTTTCACTTCCGGATTCTCATCAGCCACCGAAATAGCTAATATGCGGATGTTTTTGTTGCTCGGGAGTGTGATGGTCTTTGCGTCAGGTGGAAGATCGATCACGTATCCGAACAGGTAGGAATAGGCATAGTCAACGTTCTTTCCAGCAGCATCATGGTGGTGACTGGCATACCAGGCCAGGTTCGCGCGCTTGATGAAGCCCGGCGTCAACCCGGTCATCTCGCCATACTTGCCATGCGTAGGATCGCCGGAACTCCACTGCCGGTTATCCCACTGACCAATAAAGCCACCCCAATCCTGAATGTTCAGCTCGACCTTGTTGCCACCCGTCTCAAATGTTGCCTTCTGGTCGCCGTTGGCCGACGCTGCGAGCAGGTACACGCGATTGTAGCGACCGGATGGAAGATGGATCGTCTGGCCCTTCGCCACAACCGCATCGGGAGCGCCTGCCTGCGCCGAAGCCAATTGGAAACGGACATCGTTGAAGATGATTTCCGAAGACAGCATTTCTGCGGGCAGGGCGTCGCCCATTCCATCGAAACCAACGCTTGTGCGGTCTCCGTCATTGCTCGAAGTTGCAAGCGTATAGGTGAGCGCCACAGGGGCGGACTTCACTCGGTCGACGCTGGCGGGTGGGCCAATCAAATGTAACGCGAAACTACGGGGTTGGTATCCCCCAAAGGAGGTGACAAGTGCGCCATCAACCACAGTCGCTGGTCCTAAGGGCTGTTCCTGTCCATTCACTTCACGCGCGCTTGCAATAGGCGAGGCAAATGAAAGCTTCACATCAGACTGTGGCTTTCCATCAAGTTCAACCATGCGCACAATGACTTCGTCGCTGAGTTCGGCCTTCTTCACAGCCAGAACCCGGATTCTCGGATTGTTGACTTTCAGGAGAGAAAAGCTGCGACCCAGAAAGCCTTCATGTTTCGACGTAGCGAATGCAATGAGCGGGGCGTTGAGCCGCTGCCCCTGCCAGTCAGTCTGCGAGGTCCTCCAGTCAGCGGGGTGCCCCGCAAATCCATAGACAAACTCGTGATGTCCGATATCCTGGGTTGCCTGATCCGGATAGCCGCCCGTAACTCCGGGCGTACGAAGCAGCGTCAGGCGAAGTGTGTGATCGTTTGGTTTGTCGGATCCGTTCTTGCTGTCTGTCAGCACAGTCGCCCCATACTCGCCGCTCATATCGGTGAGGTCGATCCATTGATGGGACGGCACTTCGAACTTTTTGGGCTCGGCCGTCGGGCGCTCGATGGTGCCGATATCCCAGTTGTACGTTGCCATCACATTATTTGCAGTCAAAGGGAACGTCGCCTTGAGATTTGACTCTCGCGTCTTCCAATCGATTACGTTTCCGAACTCTACGCGCTTTCCTCCATCGCCCGCGGATAGGCTAATTGTCTGCACAAAGCGGGAGCCCGCGGTGTCCCGTGTCACTTGCAGAGCCACGCGCGCCGGCCCATCTTCGATGATCCGAATCTGCGACGGACCCGAGACGTATTCCCTGGGTGCTGCTTGCTCCTGTTCCCAGTCCATATTCCACGCCGGCCACTGCGCGGGATTGTCATAGGAGATCGCTAGGCGGGCGGGCGCCGACAACAGTTCTCTGGAGCTCTGCTTGTCGAAGATGCTTGCAACATCTCCATCTTGATTAAGTCGAACACGATAGTACGCGTTCTCCAATCCCTCATTCGATACCCTCAGAGAGGATGAAGGAACAGCCCCGCTGTATTCGGGTTGAACATCGTAAACGGCATATCCGACCGAGGACACACTGGCCACGAAAATGACCTTGCCACCGGAAATCTGCGCTGGAACCTCCTTCCCATCGGGGCCAGTCACGCGCACCAGTTTGGGAATCCCATTCGGGAAGTCGACGGTGGCTTCCACGACATCTTCGCGCGGGATATTCAGCGGGTTGAAGATGATCAGCGGGATTCCTTTAGTTTCTGTGTCGAGTGCCGCGGCAACGCCTTCAACAGCATTGTTGAGCACGTCCGCAAACTGATTGAGTGCGATCACATCATCATTCCATGCAAACTCATACGACCTTGGGGTCGCAGTCCCAGCGGCAAGGTCGTGAAAATGTGCGCCCATCGCGAGCGTCCACGCACCATTCAGCCTCTGCAGCGGATAGGTACGAGCACCTAGCCATTCCGCAGCAATCGATGACTTCTCGGCGGCATCGGCCAGCAGCTCCTGGTGGCGAATCCACCTCTTCTGGTAAGCCTGAGAGGTTAGAGAGCCCGCCGAGTGATTCGTCAACTCCATTTCGCCCGTGTAGCGCGGAAGGTTCGATGCTTCCGACGGAGTGATATTGAGAAACATCTGATCGGCGGTCGCTGAAATGACATGCACCGGTCCATCGCCAACTTTGACCTCGTGTAATTCGGGCGTGGTCAGTCCAGTTGGGCCGTTCCGAATAGGTAGCTCTACGTTACTTTTCGTGATGATAGCCTCGAGCCTCTTCACCGAGTCTTCCCTGGGAGCGCCGCCCGTATCGCCTATGCCGTAATAATGGTAGTCAGTAAAAAGCCCGCTGATCTTGCCGTTGCGTTCAACGCGCGCGGCCCAATCGCCTTGATATGCCTGGAGGTCACTTTCCGCCTGCGCCTTTGCAAGCCCATCTCGCTCCCTGCGCAGGCTGTTAAGTTCCTGTGCGTCGTTTCTACCGACCGGCTGCTCTTGCAGCTTCGTCCGCTGTAGTTTCGCGCGTAGGTCAGCGATTTTTTTATCCAGTTCCACAAGCAATGGATTGGCGGGGACAGCCGGCAGGGGCGTGCTCAGATCGGTGTCGATATTCCCGTTATAGCTCCCGGGGTTAAGTGCTGCCAGCACACTCGCTCCGTCGGGGCCAACCCACACGCCCACGTTGAACGGTGTGCCTTCAGGAGTTTGCTCCAGCGACTCCAAACCTCCCCCGTCCGCGGACGAACCCCACACGAGCTTTTGCGTGGAAAACCCCTTCACGCCAGAGTGCGCCAGAATGCTGGGTAATGAAGACGGAAAACCAAAACAGTCTGGCAACATGTACTCAGCACTGGCCTTGCCGAACTGGCTGCGGAACCAGTCATTTCCGTAAAGTATCTGCCGAATGATCGCTTCGCCGCTGGGCGTATTCACATCGCCCTCTTCCATGGAAGAGCCAGCCGGAAACCACCGTCCCTCGGCTACATACTTTCGCAGTCTTGCAAAGTCGGCCGGGAAATATTCCTTCATCAGGCGATAGCGGTTAGCCCCACTGAAATTGAAGATGTAGTGTGGGTACTTCTCGAAGAGGCTGAAGTTGTCCTGCATGGTCTTCCGCAGATATTCATCAATGACCTGTGGATACTCCCACCGCCACTCCGTATCCAGATGGGCGTAGCCGACGACGTACAGAGTGGGCTGCTTGCTCAGGTCCGGCTTTTCGTTAGTCTGCGCCTGTACCACTCCGGTAGATGCGAAGGCAAGGATCAAGAGCGTAATTGATGCCGATTGCAGTGTTCTCATCGGATTCTCCCAAAGTGCATCTATCGAAAAGAGAACGGTCGCCCCAAGATAATGAGGCAACGGGACGATCCGTGAACTGGCTGCAGCGGACGAAGCTTTTGCGGCGAGGAGTCTGAGCAAGGTACCAATGCGTCCTTCCGTGAAGGTTCGAAGAGATTCTTGTTTATTCCTGACATCGTTGTCAAACTGTCTACTATAAACACCGTTAGAACTCGAGCTGTTGGAAGCAGTAGTTTACGCAAGTGTCCTTGAGACTCGCTATAAGCCCTTAGTCTTGTCTCTGGTCGGAAGCGAAGCTGCACCCACCAGCGCATCGATCCCGGAGGTCTGGCTGGCTGCATTGCCGGATTCGAAGGGCCCCGACCAGCGTTCAGCCAGTTGAAAGTTAGGCCCTTGAGCATCTTTCCACAGCGTATCCGCATTCTTTTTGATGAAGATCTCATAGGCCCTATTAGGCTGTCTTCTAGCCAGAAAGGCCAAGTTACGTACGAAGATCCCTTTGAACTGTACCCCGTCGGCACCGCATTTCGGCTCACAGGGATCGTGCAGGATGCCATTCTTATCGACGAGCTGAGTAATCGCGGCCGTAGCGATTTGCTCAGCGGCCGCGGGTAGCGCGGGATCGTGATTTGCCGCTGACAACTCAGCAAGGCCGCCCAACACAACGCCTTGGTTGTAAGTCCAGGTGGTACGGCCATTGTTCGTGCAAGCATGAACTGTGCCTTGTGCCGGCCCTCTATCCAACCCATCGTTGATCAGTCCCTTGCCGTTGATCATGCCTGAGGCATGGAACCATTTCCATTCCTTATCTCCCCAATCTATGTAACGTCGCCGCACAGATCCCGAAGTGCGGTTTGCCAAGTGCGCCGCCACGGAAAGGAACAGTTCATTGGCAATGGCGTTCTTGTAATTCTTGTCCTTGCTCCACCAGATTCCACCGCCGCACGTATCATCCCAACTCGCGGACATATCGGCAAAGATCGATTCAGCCATAGAAAGATACTCTCTGTCTCGAGTGAGATCATAAGCATCGATCCAAGTCAAAGCCCACCAGCCTTCATCGTCGTAGAACTTGTTCAGAAAGCCCGGGTTGGTCTTTTGCGCGGCAGTAAAAGTGTTCGCGAAGGTTGGATTGTATTGCTTCGACTTGCTCAACTGCGCGTAATCCACCAATGCGGTAATCGCGTTCGCCGAATTCCACCATCCCGTGGTCCGATACAAACCAGTCTCCGGTGTGTACCACGTCTGCAGGGTTCGAACGGCATCTGTTGATTCCTGCAGGTACGCAGCGGCGGGCGCACTGAGGTCAGGCGCACTTTGGCGATTCCTGGTACCGGAAGTAGCGCACCCTTGCAAAAGTCCCAGGACGAACAAGAGAGAAAGAATTCTGGTTGGTGGGAACATAAGCTCGTTTCCTTTGTTACAGACTGGTTTGCATCACTTGGCGCTTGCTTATCGGAAAGCCACGCAATTTGATTGCATTCATCTCACTCGATCTTGAGCATGTGCTGGAGTTCTTCCAACGAAACCCGCTTCGTCTCAGGAAAGAACAGGAGCACAATGACAAATTGCAGCAGCATCATGGAAGCAAATAGCCAAAACGGGTATGCGCCGGAACGCGCTGCGATGATGGGGAAAATCAGCGAGAGGATCGCGTTCATGATCCAATGTGTCCCGGAACCCAGGCTTTGGCCTTTACCCCGAACACGGGTAGGAAAGATCTCGCTGAGGTACACCCAGACGACTGTGCCCTGAGAGACGGCGAAGAACGCGATGTAAATAATCAGAGCCCAGACGAGCAGATCTTTGTGCCGGTTGGCGGCAAAAATAAAAGCGACAGAAGCGAGGCAGACCGCGGTTCCGATTGAGCCTATGAGTAAAAGCGTCTTACGCCCGAACCGGTCGATGAGCGCCATGCCGACGAGCGTAGCCGCGAGGTTCATGGCGCCGATTGCTACCGACTGCACGTTACCCGAAACTCGGCTAAAGCCGGCGGCGGTGAAGATGTCGCCGAGGTAATAGAGGATAGCGTTAATGCCGCTCAGTTGGTTGAACGCTCCGATTGCAATTGCGAGGAAGATAGGTTTGCCGTAGCGAAATCGTCCGTTCATGCGCTCGAAAAGGGAGGCTTTCTTCTGGTCGAGCTCCACATGGAGGGACTCGCGGATGTCGGCGAGTTCGGCTGCGGAGTTGGGCGTACCCAGGAGAATTAGGACTTTGAGCGCTTCATCGAAGCGCTCTTGTGTAGTGAGCCAACGGGCACTGCGGGGAATGGTGAAGAGCAAGGCGAAGAAGATGATGGCGGGAATGGCTGCGACGCCAAGCTCGAAGCGCCACTCTCCGACGCCGAGGTTCATCAGGCTGATGAGGTAATTGGATAGATAGGCAAGCAGGATGCCAACGACAATGTTGATCTGGAAAGTCCCGACAAGACGGCCGCGCAGACGAGGCGGAGCGAGTTCGGCAATGTAGACAGGAGCGAGAACGGACGACCCTCCGATTCCGAGGCCCCCGATAAAGCGTGCCGCGAGAAGAAATATCCAGCTAGGTGCGAAGGCGCAGGCGATAGACGAAAGGAAATAGAGGACCGCTGTCAGTCGAAGCATCTCCCGTGAGCCACAGCGTTGGCCGAGCGTGCCTGCGGTAAGGGCTCCGATTACTGTGCCGACGAGGGCAATCGAGACGGTGATGCCGAGTTGCGAGAGACGGACGGATTGGTGGAGTAGAGGAAACGACAAATGGATGGTGTGAAGGCTGTAAGCGTTCGAAATCTGTCCGGTGGTACCGGAAATGACCGCCGTATCGAAACCAAATAGGAGACCTCCCAGCGCCCCGACGAATGTTCCACGAAGAACATACCTATTAATCGCCAAACTTCTCCTCCACTGGGTTAGCGCTGGAGAGCTGATACTTCAAGCCGAGAGCACAGGCCCCCAGAAGTCCCGCTGCCGAACCCAGCTGAGCCTTGAGAATGTAAGTCTTCTGGGCTTCAAGGCGCACTGGATCGAGCACCAGCGGCCGTGTCAATCGGTACACGTAGCTTCTTCTTCTGAGCTGCTGGAACATTTCGGGCGAAAACAGATCCCAAGCCTCGCATACACCTCCTCCTAGCAAATAGAGGGGAAGGTTTAACGTATTGACCAGAGCTGTGAGAGCGATCGCCAAGGCTTCACCAACGGTATCGAAAATGCCGCGTGCTTGTTCATTCCCTGAACGAGCCAATAGAGCCAGATCGTGAGCACTTGAGGGAGCGGCTTCTCCGAGACGCTCATGCGCCATCCGCATTACGCCAGTTGCCGATGCATACTGCTCCAGGCATCCGCTTCCGCCACATGCACAAAGCAAATCCTCGGTATCCCGAACGACCATGTGACCCGCTTCCCCTGCCATGCCGTTGGTGCCGTCCCATATCTTTCCACCCAGAATCAGCCCATTTCCCACACCTGTACCGAGAGTGATTACACAAAGATCAGAGATGCGGTGGCTGTTTCCGGCCCCGAGTTGTTGTTCAGCAAGTGCCGCCAGATTAGCATCGTTCTCCAGTATGATCTCGCGGCCAAGGGTACTTGTGATCGCTTCCTTCAGGTTGAACCCGTCCCATCCCGGAAGATTGGGCGGGTTTCGTAGAATACCCAAGGGCAACTCCAACGGGCCTGGAGATCCAACAGTAACTCCCGCGAGTTTCCGATCGCCGTAGTCGCGCCGCATGAGTGCGGTCACCGCCTCACACATATCGCGGACAACTTGATCGCGGCCGGCCGAGAGTCTGGTTGGCAGGCTAATGGTTTCGAGGAAGCCATCTCCGCCGACGTAGGCAGCAACACGTAGGTTAGTTCCACCGAGATCAACTCCTATGGAGTACTTATTGGTCAACGGAGACTCCTTACGACCTAGGATTCGCTGGCTTCTTCAACTTTGACGAGGCGGCATGTTTTCTGATCTTATTGACAACGTTGTCTCTGCTGCCTCGAAACGTATATTATCTCGTTGCAAAAAGTCAAACATCAGCCTCAGAGGATTCCTCAAGTTGAATATTTCCATGAAATGTTTTCGGCCATGAAGTCATCTGCCTGCTTCCTCTTGCATAAACTGCACGGCGGCCCCGCCGCGCCAACCGAACACGCCCCAGGTGAGTGATCGTGCTCATGGCAAGGATTTTGCAGCATTGTTCAATGGAAAGACAGGTAAGTTTAAAACAATGGATTTGACGAGAAGGGTTTTTGTATCGCAACTTGGCAAATTCATAACGAGCGCTGGTGCGTTGTCGCTCTTGCCTATTCCGCTGTATTCGCAGGAGAAGGTCACGATGGGCTCGAAGCGACCGCTTCCGGGCGATCGCAAGTTCCATAGTGAAGTGATTGAAGTCTATATCCAATCTATCTGTCGACTCATCCCCAATTCGACGGTGTCCGAGCTGTTTGCAAATTGCTTCCCCAATACTCTCGACACCACCGTGCAGCCCGGTACTTTCGAAGGGAAACCGGACACCGCGGTGGTGACGGGCGACATTGCCGCGATGTGGCTTCGCGACTCCTCCGCCCAAGTTTGGCCGTATCTCCCTTTCGCTTTGAAAGATCGATCTCTACGTGAGCTTCTTGAAGGCGTCATCCGTCGCCAGGTCCGGTGTTTGCTGATTGATTCTTATGCAAATTGCTTCATGGCGGATTTGAATGCACCACCCCTGATCGGAAGCCGCGAGGATGAGACAGTGATGAAACAGGGTGTTGGAGAACGAAAGTACGAGTTGGACTCTTTGTGCTATCCCATACGGCTCGCTCATGGCTATTGGAAAGTGACAGGCGACACAGCGCCTTTCGACTCATCATGGAAGCTCGCCATGCAGACCATTCTCAAGACGATGCGGGTAGAGCAACGCAAGGATGGTAAGAGCCCTTACCGCTTTCAACGGCCGGCGCTGAACCCCACAGACTCACTCGTTAACGGGATAGGAAATCCACTGAGGCCAATCGGACTGATCGCTTCAGCTTTTCGACCCTCCGACGATGCTTGCATTTTGCCATTTCTGGTACCAGCCAATCTTTTTGCGGTTACGTCTCTACGGCAGCTCGCAACCATGTCAAACGCTATTCTCCAAGATACGAAGATGGCAACCGAGGCGTTTGATCTCGCGAATGAAGTGGAGGTCGCACTACGGCAACACGCGATCGTGCCGGCGTCAGCAGGTACGATATGGGCCTACGAGATCGATGGGTACGGCGGAACGATCCTCATGGACGATGCCAACGCGCCCAGTCTGCTGAGCCTGCCTTATCTCAACAGTTCACCGGACGCTGCGCTTTATGGTCGCACCCGGGCCTTCGTCTGGAGCAAGCAAAACCCGTGGTTCTTCAGCGGTAGCGCGGGAGAAGGTGTCGGTGGGCCGCACGTCGGCCGTGACAGTATCTGGCCAATGTCGCAAATCATCTATGCACTCACGAGCGAAACCGACGTTGAGATCAAGAATATGATTCAGCTGTTGACGAACTGCGCCGTCGCCACCGGGTTCGTGCATGAGTCATACAATAAGAATAATTCAGCACTCTTTACGAGAGCGTGGTTCGCCTGGGCAAATACTTTGTTCGGAGAGCTGATCGCAAGAACCGCCAAGCATGATCCTGCTCTTCTAAGTTAATACTGTTCGCACTGCAACTACGATTTGAATAATCCGTAGAAGCGACGCCTTAATGCTCCATCGATTTCCGCTTCGGAGAGGTTATAGTTACAGACTCGGAAACAGAGAGGCTCCCATCTGACCCGACCGCAATGACCCTGTAGGAGGTAGTCTCTCCCCGTTCAGGCGCTGGCTCCGCGAACTGAGGGCTAGTTAGTCCCATCGCCGCCACGCTTTCGGGCTCCAGAGTACTTGTTCGCACTACACGATATATGCGTGCCCCCGGAACGGGATTCCAGATGAGCGTGAGTTGATCATTTAGAACGGATGCTTTTACACCGGTGGCCGGCGGCAGTTTGACTCCACTCTTGCTTGGCAACAATCCATAGACGCAGAACTGACCTGACCCCACATTCTCCGAACCAAAACTCGCTAGATAAACTCTTCCATTCACGATCGTAGGTGGTGCCATCTTCGAGTATTCGCCGCAATCATCCCTCGATGGATTTTGCAGCGAGTTCCAGAGCTCGTGGCGAATATCGTCTGCATCATAGGCGTGCAGCACTCCTGGGCGCGATTCATGCCACGAGTCACCGGTTGCGTGAATCGCTGCCCACAGGATGCCATCCTTGTCACCATTCGCAGAAAGCGACAACATCGCGCCTGGATGTCCTTCGTTTGGTATGTCCCTCATCATGAGCGGTGTCTCGCCGAATCTGTTTTCTTGGAATTTGTATACCTTCGCCTTGTCCTTTTGTCCCCACACGTACAGAAGGTCACCGTTTTTTGCACTGTGCCAAAAAACGAGGCTGTGTAAATGAGAAGCTGTCGCCTGGAAGTGCTGGACGGCATGCTCGTCGCCCAAGTGTCCTAAATTGCGCGTATCCAGCGTATAAAGTACTCCTTGTTTGCCTCCGCCCACGACCAGGTGCGTTCCGGGGATCAATGTCGCCCCAGATGAATCGAGGTCATCGTCTCGCTTGTCCAAGGCGAAATGGTTTGTCGGTGTAAACCAGTCGAGCAGTTTCAAATGCGGCGTAAGTTTCATGAAACTTTCGCTGAAGTTTCTCACACCATCCCAGCTTCCATTGCCGGTCACCACATATACGTTCCCGTCAGTATCTGCGGCTGGACCTTGACCGGATTGCCATATGCTGGCCTCGGAGCCCGTCGGTGAAGTATTCAACACGCTCACTCGAGCCAACGTCGTTGCATCATATGCGATTAAAAATCCGTGATATGGGTCCTTGTCGCAATGAGACGCATATCCGACGTACACCATGCCATTGGCTAACATGAGCGCCGGCCGCTGGTTCTGCATCAACGCATTGAAGCCTGCGGCCTTGATCATCACTGGGCTCTCGGGAAGATCTGCACCTGTAGCCAGGTCCAACGCGTGTAACCGTTGCGTGAAACCGGTCAGCGGCCCGGCCGGGGCGCCCGCCCGAGTCAACGCCACTACATAAAGGACTCCGTGAGCTTTGTCGATCACCGGCGTACCGATGATCCCCATCTTCCCGTTGATGTCTAGGCACCCGAAATCCGTGCTGTGCAAATCGGCCGGCATCCCAAAGTTCACATGCCATACGGGCAGCGAGGCTTCGGCGTCGTTCGCATCGAAAGCGTAGACGCTATTGTTGACCGTTGTCACATACACGAGATCGCGAGTTCCGCCACCCACGACAACCCCAGTTACCACCAGCGGTTGAGTGTATAGCTGATCGTCTACAACGCGCTTGAACAGCATCCCAAACTGGGTTCTATTTACGTCGGCAGGAGTCAGCGTTGTCTCCAGGGAGTTCACGCCCGTCCTGAAATTGTCATTGTGCTGCGTCAAAACATCGACTTGCGCGAGGGAGGAGATGCAAGGCACTGTAATTTGACAGGCGCAAAGAAATAAAACACGTAAAGTTGATTTCACAGGCTCTTCCATCGCTTAGATCTCTTGCCTTCATGCAACGTTTGACTGCGAACTGGTTCGATCTTCTCTTTCACGTCGATGTTCCTGTTTGACCGTTTAGGGCAGCTTCTCTCCGTGGATAGGGTAACCTAAAATGACAACGCTGTCTCGCGTGGGTGAACGCATCCAAGAATTTGATCTCGTATCGTTCTCCGGAGGGAGGCTGTAGGAATGTTCAATCTGCTGGCCGCACTGTTATGCCGCCACCCGCGGCCGGACACTGCATAGTTATCGCGCCGGCCGTTTCGCCCAAATCCCGCTAGCCATCGACTAGCGCAATTCGAAGTTGATCAAAAGCCGACTTTCGCGGGACTTTGCTCTTCGGGCTGTTCGGTTCATGGGTAGCTGAACACGATCATTGATCGGGCGCACTCGTAGAGGGTCGAGGAACCTCAATTGGCTCCAACCGGAGGGTAAACTACCAGAACATGAGCGGCACAAATGCAGAACTAACCCTTCCCGTTGGCCGGAAGCTCTGCTACGCAGAGTACGGAATTCCGGATGGCTTGCCGATGTTCTACTTCCATGGCTCGCCATCGTCCCGCCTCGAACCTGGGATGTTCGGCGATGAGCTAGCATCTACGGGCTTTCGTATCATCGCGCCGGATCGGCCCGGAATAGGTGGTTCTGCATGGCAGAACGAGCGCAGCTTCACAGACTGGGCGGAAGACATTGCGCATCTCGCCGATCATCTGGGCTGGCCGAACTTCGCGCTCCTAGGTAACTCCGGCGGAGGACCGTATGTAGCGGCTTGCGCAGCATTGCTGCCGCAGAGAGTCACCGTCGCCGCAGTTGTTTCGGGGGCATGGCGAATGGACGCACCAGAGGTGAAAGCGAACCTGCCGTTCGTCAACCGGCTCTTCTGGATTCTGGCTCGATTCTTTCCTTTGGGACTACGGCTGCTGCTCACGACCATGCGGACATCAGGCGCTGCCGCTCAATCAGAATCGCCATCCGAAAGTGACCTCAAGAGGCTTCATGCCATGCTGCCGCTGCCGGATGTTGCAGCCCTTTCAGCCCCAGGGCGAATGAAGGCAACATCAGCGGGGATCGCCGAGGCCTTGAGCTCCGGGACTAGGGGCGCAGCATGGGATGCACGCATGTATGTGCGTCCATTCGGCTTTGATCACACTCAGATCCGCGTGCCTTTTAGAGCGTTCCATGGCGGGCTGGATCGTAACGTTCCCCTCGCTCTCGTCAAACGGTACATCGCTCAAATCCCCGACGCCACACTGGAGATATGGCCGGATGAAGGGCATTTGTCTGCTCCCTGCAATCACATCCGTGACATTCTCGAGGCCCTCCAGAGATAAGCCTCAATCTGCCGCTACAACGCTGGCCGTAGACTTTGTCCTATGAACGGGGTTTCGACCAATTGCGATTTCGTGTGCTCGTCTTCAGCGCGGATGGTGCGTTCGCACCGACGGCATAACGTTGTAGCAGGTGGCGGCATAACAGTGTTTCGGGTGGCGAAATCGGTTGTACCCAGCACAATCCAGCCATCGCTGTTAGCGCCCGAGCATGCGACTTCCGCCCGGTCGGGCAAAGGACGGCCTCAGTGTAATAGGTGAGTCGTGACCTCTTGCCGACTCGCATTTTGCCGGGACGCAATCTTTACGTCGGTCAAGCGCGAGAGGTCAAGCATCGAGTTATGTGAGGGATACCTCGCCATCCAGGACCGGCATAGACGCCGAGCGCTAGTGTTGTTGGTCACACCCGCAGGACTCGCGAAGATTCAATGTCGTCGGCAATACCACCGATCGGGATGGTCCTGGCCGGCCCTTCAAACGCTCAAAGAGTAACATTGCAGCTTCTCGTCCGAGCATCTCAGCAGGTTGAAGAACAGCCGAGAGCCCGGGGGTCAACATGTCCGCAAGATCGAAGTCGTCAAAGGAAAGCATGGGGATGTCTCGCCCTGCCGTTATCCCCAATTTGCGCAGGCCTCGCAGGGTCAGCATAGTGCAGACCCAGTTCAAGGTAAAGATGGCATCAGCCCGTTGAGCCCCAAGAACCTGCCCGCGCAGCCATGCAGGAGTTAGTATGCTTTCGTGCTCGACCAGACAGACTCTGGCCTCAAGAGACGCGGCCTTCATTCCCGCGCGGTAGCCAGCCACTCGCTCCTGACAGGTATAAAGGTGGGGTCGAGCACCGATCGCGACGATCCTACGGTAGCCGTGGAGTGCCAAATGCTCAGTCGCCTCCCGCGCACTGCGACGATTCGTCACGGTCACAGAATCGAAATCAGCACGCCGGAGCAACTGGTCGAATGTGACAACATGAACACCGTTGGGGATGATATCGCCGAATGAGTCTTTCCGGCTGTCCGCTGGAGCAACTACCAGACCATCTATCTGCCGACCCACCAGACTCACAATCTCAGATCGTTCCAATTCCGGGTCGCCACCTGAGCTGGCTAAAATCACGACATATCCGTTCGCCCGGGCCACTTCCTGAACAGCATGCACCGCGTTGGCAGTGAATGGATCAGAGAGATTCGGTACGATCATTCCAATGGCTGCAGATCTTTGCGCTTTTAGCCCACGGGCCAGTTCGTTCGGACGATAGCCGAGCCGCTCTATAACAGCCCGTACCGCGTTAGCCTTTTCCTCGCTGACGTTCTTAGAGTTATTGAGCACGCGCGAAGCCGTCTTCAAGGAGACGGCCGCCTCTCGAGCAACGTCCACAAGCGTGGGAACCTGGGTCTTCTTGATAGCCATCTCTCAGCCAATCTATTCGCAAACTCTAACGAAGTCTATGGTCTCCCTCGCCGCCTGCTGCTAGGACCGATCCCAGAGCGGTTCCCTTTGTTTCGGGATACCAAAGCCAAATGACAACGATCTGAAAGGCCATCATGAGAGCGAAGATGTAGAAGATTCGGACATTCGAAGCATGCTGCACGCTCGGGAATATGGAGATCAGCACAGCATTAGCGACCCAGTGAACCGAAGATCCGTACCCTTGACCCACGCCTCTGAGGCCCGGTGGAAACAATTCACTGAGGTAGACCCATACGACGGTTCCTTGAGAAAACGCGAAAAAGGCATTGTAGGCAACAAGGATAGATACATACACCAAAGAAACTAAGTGATGTGGTATTGCTACAGCCAGCATGAGTAGGCAACCGGCCATTCCGGCGGAGCCGATATACAAAAGAGGCTTACGTCCCAAGCGGTCAACAAAAGCCATGCCGGCCAAGGTTGTAAACAGACTGAGAAACGAAATCAGGACAGTATACGTGTGACCTAAAGAAAGGCTCATGCCCGCACTAGCTAGAATTTCCAGGATATAAACAAGAAGGATGTTAACGCCAGACAGCTGATTGAATACCGCGATGCTCGTCGCCACCAAGATGAGACGCGTGTTCCTCCTTCGAAAGAGCTTTTGATCGATAGCAGGTGGGCGGCAATGGAAAGGAGGCTCAGCTAATAATGGTTTCAGGCCTATTATATTGCTGGAAAAGTTGTGTTCAATCTGCGGCATAAAGCGAACCAGAACGAGCAACGCCACGGCCGGCAAAGCCCCCAATCCGAGAATCCACCTCCACGCCGCACTCGCAGCTGCCGTATGCGCAATCAATGCGCCTCCCGAGAACGCCGCGATCACGCCCGCGCCAACCTGAACCTGAAAGAACCCTACCACTCGCCCCCTCATTTTGGCTGGAGCGATTTCAGAAAGGTAAAGTGGACATCCGACGGTGAATCCGCCGACCGCAATCCCGCACACGATCCGCATGCCAACGACAAATAACCATCCCAACGACGCCGACGACATAATGGCGATTGCGGCGAGCGCGTAGAGAACAGAACACGACGCAATAAGACTTCGCCGATCGATCTTATCTGCGAATCTCCCTGCAAACGCGGAACCGCCTACAGTACCCCAGACAGACGCTGAAACCGTAAAACCGAAGGCCCACGGGGAAAGATTGAAGAAGGCCCGAAGACCCGCGGTCGCGGCAGAAAGGGCTCCGAGATCGCATCCAAAGACGAGCCCGCCGAGCGAGCCAACGAATGCTGCAGCGATCAGGCGTTTATCTAGCAGAAATGCCCCAGTTGCCCCATTTTATGTACGTCCGGGCTTCACAGAAATGGCGATGCCTGCGACCGACACTTCTCGCCTTCACTCGCTCGAATTGGATCGTATAAGTTTCAACCGGAATAGACAACGTTATCTTGCTGATTTCCTGTATATGATCCCCATCTACAGGCGGATAAACCGACGTCTCTGATACTTTTCGCGACGGTAGAGCATATTGTCTAGATCGCTCGGCGCGAGCCTAGACGTCAAACGGGGTTGCACCCTGCCGACCACACCAGTCATATGTCTTATCGACACGACTCGGATTCGGAAACTGCCATTGAGTCGGAGTTGTGCCGGTCGTTGGATAAAGTGGAAATCCTTGTCCCGCTTGGGCCGAAAGCGCCATCGCGTCTTTCATCGCTGATTTGATCTCTGATGTGATCGCGGACGGATCGGGCGAGAGGAAGAGGGAAGTGCCACTCCTTGCTACCACATCCATCCACTGGCTGGTCTCCCTCCAATCTACGGCCAAAGTCATTGCAACAATGTCCGGATCGATATGTGAGAAGGTGCGATGCTGGACCATTCTATGTGCCAGAGTGTTGACACCGAAGCGTCGGGTCCTCTCCCAATCCCGTCCGCTCGTATCATCGCCTATGCGTTGTGACTCGAAGATTCCGGCGGCGATGTGACCGATCGTGTTGCACCCTAGGATCGTTGCCTGTTCCCCGCCTGCGGCGCGGATAGCCTGATAAAGGTCCCGCACGATTTCTGCATTCGTGCGCGACCTGTCGTGAAAATGCCAACCCGGGGTGGTCACCTGGGCCTGCATCACCGATCCCCAGCGTCCGAACAATTCGTAGGTCGAAAAGTCGTGTTTGATGAAGCTATATCCCCACTCGATGGCCTGAAGGACACTCTTCATAGCCTCACCAAGAGCCTCAGGAATGGTCGGATCGAGCGCCAAATTATTATGGGGCGAAGCTTTCCCAAAGCGATTGTCGGGAAGCAGCCATAAGGAATCTACTTCGCTGCCTGGTCTCAGCGGTCGAATCCAAAGGCCTGCGAGCAGATCACGGCTGCGAATCTGAGCCGCAAGATCGGGCATGCTTGGAAAGCGGGCCGTATCCTGCCACCCGTCATCAATAACTACATAGGGACGCGCTTTGCCTGATGGCGCGAGCGAAGCGATCAAATCCGCGTCCCTGAGGATGCCCGAAGCGGTGTTTTTACCATAGGCGTAATTCCAGTCGTTGACCCCGAATAGAGGCCGCTCGGGTAAGCGGGGTGTTCGGCACATGAGTCCGCAGAATTCTTTCCCGGCACGCCAAATAGTCTCACCCTTCGTCCCCATGCGCGTGACCACAGTGCACGCATTGAGCTCTCTGTCACCCAATTCGGTAGCTTCTCCCCCGTTACGCAGGTCGATGGACAAGGTTATTCCTTCGGGATCACTCTGCCAAAAGCAAAATGCCGAGGGTTGCGTCTTCACCCCGTACCCATTGACATGTGCTCCATCAAAGGTAAGGAAGTACCACGGCATGACCCGCTCCGGGACGATCCCTCGCCACTCGAGATCGCCGTAGCTTCTCTCCCAGGCGTCGCCGAGCAAGAGCGGTGCGTCGCCCTCAGTACCTTCCCAACGGAGATGAAGATAAGTAAGATTTTTCCCCTCATTGATCACACGGACGGGCAGCTCGATACCTTGGCCTGCCTGTATCGGCTCCGCCGAGACTCGAACCCCAAGACAGGTCCAAGCACGGGCAGCATATTGCATTCGCACCACGTCCATCGTCCCGAATCTGGCGCTCACATGATTCGGGGCACGCAAGAGATCAATTCCTCGGCTCTTCGTACCGGCTCCGGAGATGGCATGGAGTCCAGATGCGGTCGTTGGTATCGCCGATACTGTCGCTGCTACAGCCGTTTTCAAGAAATCCCTGCGGTTTGCCATTGTCCTCCGGTACATTTCCCAGCCACATGCGTGTTTGCCAAAGAGGTCCGGTACTCCCCAAAGCTATTCTCGAACAGCTTCAGGAACGGGCGGACTGGCCACATGTCCAATGAGGGAATTCAAATGCGGCACGAAACAAGTCCAACATAACCGCATCAGCGAAACTAACCTGACAGCGCTATACGACCTCGCTTGGCACCGCATGCAAAGCGAAAGCAATCGATTGCGATCCAAGCCGTGGGTGCTTGGCCGTTAGGTGAATCGATCCCGCCTGTTCTCTTGCGCGGATCCAGATAGCACCCGTCCCGCCGATCAAAGCAAAAGGATTGTCCCCAATGATCTCCGCTGGTCCTTCGAGAGTAAAGACAACAGGATCGTTGGCGTAAGTGCGGATGGCGTCAAACTCGTCCGTTACTCGCAGAACCACGCGGGTTGAGTCTGCACCGTCGGCAAGAAGCACAGTATCGTCGGGACGAAACGAGAATTTGAGGTCGACCTCCCGGCCCGAGAGAGACTTCGAGATCATCTGGCGGCCCCTGATAAAGCCGTCGATGCGAAGATCACCCCAGCGGAACCCGAGTTGCTCGAAGTCGGTCTTGTCGTAGCTCCAGACAAAGGGAGCATAGGCCAAATGATTAAACTCCGTTCGTTCGGGGTCGAGCTCGGCGACCAGTTTCCAGGGATTTGGTTCAAGACCGATCTCCCGCATATAGATCTTAAGATGATCGCAGTTCGAACAAATAACAGCCTTTGTGAGGCCCACGGACTCGTCACTGCTGGCCCAGTGAAATGCAGGCTCGAGGACGATCTCTTCCGACGGATCGCACTGTGATTTGTAGAACCCGGCAGCGGCTTTCGGCTCGCGGAAGATATCCGTGACGCCGTGGTAACAAATTCTGTCGCCGGCCCCAAAATTCGCGTGCGTATTGTAGTCGAAGGCGCACCAGCCGATGCCGCCGGCGTACCGCGGGTCGGAGGCCAGCTGATCATGTACGCGCGCGTGGCGTAACGTGTGTTCGCGTTGACGCTCGTCATCATCAGTGGTCTTCGTGGGGTATGTGTGGCCGATGAACTCTGTGTTGAGGTACAGAGGATGATTTGGCTTCCGAAGTGGAAACCCGAAATCGTTTATCGTAAAGACATCTTCGAGTAACTCCGAATCGCCGTGGTTACGAACACCGCCGGTCTGGCGCGTCGGGTCGAGCGCGTGCGCAAGCGCGTTCGTTTGAGTATAAAAGTCGTGGTCATCGGAAGACTCATTGATTCGAACCCCCCAGAGAATAATTGAGGGATGGTTCCAGTCCCTGCGAATCATGCGGCCGACGTTGTCAATGGACGCCGATTTCCATGCTTCCGGACCGACGTGTTGCCAGCCGGGAATCTCTTCAAAAACCAGCAAACCGATCTCATCGCATCGATCAAGGAAATGACGGGATTGGGGATAGTGTGATGTCCGGACGATATTGCAATGCAGGTCCTTGCGCAAAATATCGGCGTCCTTGCGCTGCACGCGCGCCGGCATCGCCTGTCCCGCAAAAGGGAAAGTTTGATGCCGGTTTAGACCCCGCAGCTTTACGATCTTCCCGTTAAGTGAGAAACCGCCATCCGTGAATCTGGCTTCCCGGAAACCGATCCGCCGCACGTCGCTATCGATTTCCTTACCATCCTGCAATAAACGCACATGGACCGTGTACAGCGTCGGCTGCTGCAAATTCCAAAGTCTAATCGTTTCTAGCCGGTCGAGGGAAACGACGTTTCGTCCGGGGTCTGTCACGGTCTCTGCGCCAGCATGGACTGGTGCGCTGGTTATTGGATTCAGCGAAGCGTTTGGATCTGCGGCGTCTGATATCTTCGCAGATTGTGACCTCTTCGCGATGAGCATAGTTCCATCGCGTAATTCAACCTCGAGTGTAAGCGCTTCACTCCCAGGCGCACCCGCGAGCATGCAGTCCACTTTGAGCGACGTTTCATCGCTGAGAACATCGGTCGGGCGCGCGAAAATGTTGTCGATATAAGTATACGGAACAATGCGCAACGAGACCTCGCGATAAATGCCACCGAACGTCATGTAGTCGATGTCGTGGCCGAATGGCGGAATGTCTGCACGTTCCGTGGAGTCGACCTGAACGACAAGGACGTTTTCCCCATTTACGCGCAAATGAGGTGTCAGTTCAAAGGAGAAGGGAGTAAAACCTCCTTTGTATTCTCCCAGCGGTACACCATTGATCCAGACTGTAGAGGCCGTCATTGCGCCCTCAAAGTCGACAAACACGCGCATACCCCTCGCAGCCGCTGGATACTGAAAGCGACGACGGTAGGTGGAGATGAATTGATACTCTTTGTCATCAAAGTTATGCCAAGGCAGCTTCACATTCGTGTGAGGAATTACGACTTTTTTGAACGCAGAATCGTTGAAGTCGGGCAAGTGCGCTCCTTCGACCCTTGAAGGATGAAAGCGCCAGTTGCGATTGATAGGGAACACGGCCCGAGACTCTGGGTCGTGAGTATGTGGAAGGGCGTCGTTGGCCGACAACTTGGATGCAGCAAGAATACAGGCGGTGGTCTTGATGAAGTCCCGTCTTAGCAATTGTCTCTCCAGAATGGTCTGTCTCAGATACCAGCTGATCAGTGTTATTGCGGTGCGTACCGGTCCTCCCAATCCGATCGTTGCCTCTAGTGCAACGAGTCCCCTGGCTGTTCGGGAATGCCAGGTTCATCAAGCAGCTGGACCGCGGTTGCAGGTCCGAAGTCTTGCCAATCCTGCAGAACCCACACCACCTTTTTGTCTGGAGTTATTTCCACCAGCTGCGGACCGTGGTGGTCTCCACCGCGCGAGCAGATGATGGTGTTTCCATTCGCAAGTCGCGTGACGGATTGGGAATTGCCATACCAATATTGAGCTGGAATATCAGCCTTCGAAACCTCCCAGACAGTCTCCTTCTTTGGATTCACTTCCTGTGTCGTCACGTCACTTTCATCTGTGATCAGTGTATTGCCGTTCTTCAGGCGAATGGCCGCCCATGGTTTCGCGATGTCGTAGGACCATATCTCTTTGAAATTCTTGTCGTACTCGACGACTCGGTTCATTTCCAAGAATGGCAGCAGGTATGTGCCTTGGGCCGTGTAGCGTACACGACGGAACTGTGCATGCACACTTTTCGGGTCGGTCGCACTCATTGCAGGTAGCACATGGTCGACCTCCACCGCATGCGTCTTGATATTCACTACCATGAGCCGGGGAGGGAGACCGTTCACGATAAAGAGAACCTTGTCCTTGCCGATCGGTTGACAGGCGTGAATCTCGGTGCCGGGCACCGCATCGTAACGCCAGACCACTTTCTTTTCTGGAGTAATCTCGGCGATGTATTGCATCCGTGTGAATAAGATGTTTCCGTTCGATAGCATCCAAACATCGTCGTACTCATTCCCGGGGCCAGTGGAATAGGTCCACACGACCTTGCCATGGTTCACCAGGAACATCTTGTTATAGCCCTCACCGATGTAAAGCATCGGATGTTGAGCCATTCCTTTTCCCGGAAGATCGTCAGTTTGGGGCGTCCCAGGATGAAAATTCGGTGGTTCTACCTCTTCCGGGCTCATCCCTGGTACAGAGGGCGACTCGAAACGAGGAAGAACCTTTATCAGTGGACCATTGTTTGTGTCGTTGTCGCTTCGGAGAGTTTGCCCCAGAGCAAGTGAAGTAATAAGAGCGAGTCCAAACACGAGGACGGTCCCAGTCTGCTTAATTCGGTACAGGTGTTGCATATATCTCCAGAAGTATTGGATTCTTGTCGCCTCCGAAACAGCTTGGGGAGACTTTCGGATCGTTCGGTGTTGTCGCCGAAACATCGCTTTCTTCGGCCGCCAATCCGAGCATGTGCGTTTATTAGCCACCTGTAACGGCTCGTATCAGACGATTTTCGGAGTCAGCAATACCGTTCTTTGTTACACTTCGTTCTGTTGACAACGATGTCAAAAGGTTCAGGCAGAAGGTTACGCGGCTACCAGTCCGTTCGTCAACATCGGTTGGAAACTAACGTTTAAGTGTCGGGACAAATACATCTCGGGCTATTTCCAGCGAGCAATGGTGGCGGAGGCTTCATGGCAGGAGCAGTGACGGCGGAAGGGATCGTTCGGCGATTAGAGCAAGATTCCGGGTTTTTCGCTCTGACGAAGCTGCGCGCCCACGTGCCGCGGAGTGCTTATGGTTTCAGTATCCAAAAGCCGCAGAAGGGAAGTAAATGAATAGAACCGCGCGAATACTAGGCAAATTCTCTATTGGGATGGGCGATCGCTTCGCCCATCAAGCCAAGGCTCAGCTTCAAGCATGCGTGTTGGCAGCGGATGCAGGTATCGAAGTCGTTCCGGTGTGGAATAAGTCGAATCGCGAACACGTGATTATTGGATCGCAGCCGGCTGAAACTCGCAAGTCAGCAGATGAAGCGGTTCGCGAATTGAAATGGACCAAGTCATACTTTTGTGACGCCGACCACATCAACCTCGAGACAGTAGGCGGATTTCTCGCAGCTTGCGATTTTTATACTATCGATGTGGCCGATTTCATCGGCAAAAAAAGCGAAGAGGGTGAAATTGATGCGTTCGTTCAGCGCCACAAACGCCTTGTTGGCAACATCTCGTTGCCCGGCGTGAACGAAACCTTCGAAATCACGGAGCTACTTTTGCGACAAGTGGCTGAAAAGTTTCTCGCTGCCGTGCAACAAGCGGGGCTTGTCTACCGCAAGATCGAATCAGCGAAAGGTCCTGGCAATTTCATCTCCGAGATCTCCATGGACGAAACGGATTCGTCGCAATCACCAGTCGAGTTACTCCTGATCCTGGCTGCGATCAAGGATGAGAATATACCCGTTCAGACAATTGCTCCGAAGTTCAGCGGGCAATTTCATAAAGGTGTGGATTACATAGGCGATGCCGCAGTCTTCAAACGCGAGTTAGACCTCGATTTCGCCGCGATCGCGTTTGCAATTGACCAGTTCGGTCTTCCCAGTAATTTGAAGCTGAGCGTGCACTCTGGCAGCGACAAATTCTCGATCTACCCCATGATTCACACAGCTATGCAGAAGTTCGACTCAGGGATACATCTGAAAACTGCTGGAACGACGTGGCTTGAAGAGCTGATCGGTCTGGCTGAGTCTGGCGGCCAGGGGCTTGATCTCGCGAAGGAGATCTACTCGAGTGCCTGGTCGCTTCGCGCTAAGCTATGTCTACCGTATGCCACTGTTATCGACATCGATGAGTCGAAGTTGCCGAAGCCGTCAACGGTAGCCGGATGGAGTTCCGAGCAGTTCGCATCCGCGCTTCGTCACGACGAGGACTCCGCTTCGTACGACGTCAACCTGCGCCAACTTCTGCATGTCGGGTTCAAGGTTGCCGCAGACCTAAAAGCGCAATATATAGATCTAATCAAACAAAACGAACCTGTGATTTCAAGGAATGTCACCAGCAATCTGTATGACCGCCATATCGTTCCGGTATTCATTGGCGAAAAATGAATCAGATCTTTGGAGTTAGGACGGTAGTCGGCGAACATCCCGGTGGGCTTGTTCGGCTTGCTCACGACGGTCTGGATGCGGTTCGGTCATCATAATCCTCAACACGGCAGCTCGCGCGCCGTAGTTCAGGTCCGCGTCGTGTCCGTTTAGCTAGAGACTATTCCCGACCGACCAAACCCATACATCCGGCTGTCATCCTCGTCTTGCAGTGTAGGGGACTTGGTTGCGAGTGCCGCGCGAGCGTGGATGTTTGGAGTTCCAATCCTCAAAGCCGCGGGAAGAGCGATGAATGTTGCGGCCTTCAGCGTAGAGGGGCGGAGAGTCCAGTTACTGCGGTAGCTAGCCTCACTCACGCGCGACGTTGAACTCGCCACGAACGGCAGCAGCTCTTACAACGCTTGAAATGACTGCCAGTTGTTCCGCTGCTCGAGCGTCGCAACCTGTGAACAAGATGCTCCTCGTGTCGCGTCCATCGATTCTCGCCAGAGAACTGGAATTTGTAGGTGCGGATGCACCGGTGATCCATGCGTCCTGTACGTCGGTCAATACAAGCGGCGGCACACCCCCGCTTGCCGGCGTGGTCATAAAGCCATTGATGTTGAGCTTACTAACGTCATCGAAAATCATGGTGTTCCTCCACTCCTCCGCGGGCGCAGTGAAGCTGACGTCTCGCAAGCTCAAGCCTCGCACGTGCCGGCAGTAAAGGCCGGATGCGGGCAACCAGCCAAACATGCGCGACTGCGGGTAGTCCCCAGGTACCTCGGGTACAGTCGAATGAAGCCATTCCTTGCTGCCTGGCATGACGGTGTCGATGTGAATGTCAGAGAGTCGTACATCCTCGACGTCCATTCCTGGAATTCCTGTGATGGAACTAGTCAAAATGGCGCCGGTTGCGTGGATTCCATCGATCAAGACCCCTCGAAGTCCAGCCTTGGCGGCAGGGAAGGGATTGGCGCGATCTCCTCGTCGGATCAGAAGAGGAGCTCGAGCGTCCTGGATCTGAATGCCGCTAATTACGACACCGTCGATCCATCCTCCATCGACCACCTCGATCGCGATTCCGGCAATCATGCGAGAAGCAATGTCTGGGGCGCTGCTCACGATTGTCGAATTGGAGAAGGTGATGTTCTCGAACCCGCCCTGAGTTGCGGTGCCGATTTTGAAGCCGTTTGTACTGCTGGTAATAATGCAGTTGGTCACCGAGATATTTTTGGAGAGTCGCGGCGTGTTGCCGTACGGGTTCTCACTCTTGAGACAGATCGCATCATCGCCTGTGTCAATAAAACAGTCCGAGATGAGGACATGTTGGCACCCCGTCAAGTCGATGCCATCAGTATTGGGACCAATGGCCGGGTTCGTGATGATTATCCCTTGGATGAACACCCTAGTGCAGTTGATCGGACGGAGCGTCCAACCCGATGCACCGGTGAGTTCAATGGATTCTAGCCGCAGGTTGGTGCAGTTCACTAGCTCAACCATTGGAGAGATTCTGGCGTTGGGCTTCCAATCCAGATGCCTCGCGTCCGACCACCTCTCATTGTCCGGTACGGGCGTTCGATTCGACGGAGTCCAAAAGCTGTGTCCCTGGCCATCGATCTTGCCGGGGCCGACTATGCTTACGTTCTCAACGTCCCGAGCATAGATGAGGTGACCCTGCCCGGCGTCCGAGTTCGGATCCGGTCCAGATTTCGGCGTGTATTGCTTGACATCCGTACTGCCCAGAATGACCGCTCCCGCCTCCAGGTACAGGGTTACATTGCTCTTTAGCTCCACCGTACCGCAGAGGTATTTACCCGGAGAACAATAAACAACCCCCCCGCCTGCCTTGTTGCAAGCGTTAATCGCCGAATTGATCGCAACCGAATCAAGCACCTTACCGTCGCCGATAGCTCCGAACTGGCGCGGAGTAAAGACGTTGCCGGGGGAAGCGTCTACTTGGCCATTTCTCTGGTCGCCTCCGTACGCAACGCCAGTTGAGAAAGCGGCTGACGTGGCAATTAGGGCGAGCGCTTCTCTGCGATTCATCGGTGCCTTTCACTGCCAGTTGCAGGCGTTGTGTTGAGCGGCTAGACAATGCCGCGGTAGCTAAAAGGATCTTCGAGCCTACAGATTCCAACCATCATCCATTGACATTTTGGGTCTTCTGCGTGCGCAGGATGTTGTTGGCCAGCGTCACGCTGGCCGAGGTGGCATCCGCACCTATCGTTACAGGTTGATTTGCTCTTATTAGGTCACAGCCCGTTACTAGGATTTGTGCTGAATCTTTACCAGTCACGTGAACCAAACTAGGCGAATCAATAGGGGCGCGACCATCGCGAATCCATGCGTCCGTTGTCTGCCGCAAATCGATCACGGGAGATTCGTTTCCCTGCAAGGCAACACGCAGCCCGGCGATCTCCAAAGAGATAACGTCATCGCAGACCACCGCTGGCCGCTGCTCGGTCGCAAGTGACATAAACTTGAGGTTCTGCATGCGAATCCCGGTAGCGTGTCGCACGTACATGCCGTACGCCGGCAGCCTGCCGAACATGCGTGATTCCGGATAGTCGCGCGGAACCTCCGGGATGGCGCGCTCGGTCCACTCGCGTTTCCCTGGCTCTTGGGTCTCAATATGGATGTTCGATAGGGTCACATCCTCAACGTGCATGCCGGGTAGGCCGGTGATTGAGCTAGTAAGTACCGCCCCGGTCGCATAAATGTCGCTGATCATCAGTCCCCGCATATACGTACGGCCTCCTACGCGTGGGGCTGTCCGCGCGCCAAGCCGCAGAAAAATTGGTGTGCGTGTGCGTTGCATTGAGATACCGGTGATCACAACGTTTTCGAGCCATCCCCCGTCAACCATCTCAAGACAGATACCAGCGATGACCCTCGAGTTGAGCGGGCTTTCTGCCGCATTGTGGATCGTGGAGTTCGAGAAGACGATATTTTCGCAGCCCGAGTAGGTGCGCGTACCGAATTTGAAACCGTTGCAGCACGAGGAAAGCGTGCAGTTGGTCACTGTCACGTTGCGCATCACGGGGACACTATCGCCATAAGGATTCTCGCTCTTGAGGCAGATGGCGTCGTCACCGGTGTCTATAGAGCAGTTCGCGATGCGCACATCGCTCGAGTTTGAGATATCAATGCCGTCGGTGTTGGGTCCGAAAACTGGGTTCTTGATGGAGACGCCGTCGACCACGACACCGACGCAGGACATTAGGCGCATCGTCCAGCCGGAAGCGTTCTCGATCCGCACCTGCTCGACGTGAAGATGACGGCAGTTTACGAACTCGAGCATGGGCGAAACGCGTGGCTTCGGCTTGAAGTAGAGTGACGCGACATCGGCCCACTGCTCATCGGGACTGTACTTGTGACGGCCCGATGGAATCCAAAACGAAGGACCTTGCCCGTCGATCAGACCGGTACCGCAAACGGTAATATTGTCGGCATCTTTCGCAAAGATCAGGTGGCGAGTGCTTGCATCGGCGTTTTCCGGGGGCCCCGCCTGCGCACTGTATTGCTTGACATCCTTGCTGCCGAGGATGGTAGCTCCGGCTTCGAGGTACAGTGTGACGTTACTCTTGAGGACTACCGTGCCGCATAGGTAGACGCCGGGACTGAGGTAGACCAGACCTCCGCCCTGGCCGTATGCGCGATCGATCGCTGCGTTGATGGCCGGAGAATCAAGTGACGTGCCGTCAACCTTTGCGCCGAAGTTCTGCGGCCGAAGCAATAAAATATTGGGCTCTACCGGGGGGGCGGCCCCAAATACCACACCGGCCTGAGCGATCCCGGCTGCGCTCAGAAGCTGTAGGACTGCGCGACGATTCATTAGGAGTCCCAATTCTGTCTAAATGGTTTGACTGGCTACCTGGTCGAAGGTCGTATCCTTGGCGGCCCGCGACCAAAAGATGCGTAAATCGCTGACGTTGCGGAGGACGAAGTTGGGCTGCGCGGGGGCGGTGATTGCGAAGAAGTCAGCGCGATGCACATCCTCGAGCCAGAACGCAGGCCGGGGATCGGGAGCGGACGACGCGATCTCTACGTGCGACATTTCGAGGTTCTTGAGATGACGGATGAAGAATCCCTTGGAGGGTGTGGGGCCGAAACGATTGGGGTCGGGATAGGCATCTTCGATCTCGGGAACCTGAAGGGTGTGCCAGTCGGGGAAGGGCTTGGCGCGGTCACCTGAGCCCACGGTCGTGGGCAGGCCGGCGTTAGCGAAGTAGCAGTTGTTGATCTTGACGTCTTCGATGAAGTTGGACGCGATTCCGGAGAGGATGGGGGCGGCGATTGAAGCGGAGTTGTAGCTGACGATATTCGAGATGAGGACGCGTCGCAGGGTGCCGGGGCGCATGGTCTCGGCGGGGCCGCGGTTGCGGCGGTTGAGGCGAAGGAAAATAGGGGCATCGTCGGTGTCGCGGAGGGTGATGTTCGAGATGGCGATATCCTCGGCGAACGCTCCATCGGCGGTCTCGATGGCGATGCCTTTCGAGCCTTCGAGTACGCAGTTGGAGATGGAGATATTGCGGAAGCCGCCGTTCGATTCGGTGCCGCACTTGATCCGGCCGTTGCCGTGGCCGCGGACGGACTTCTTCCAGGTCCCGTCGACGACGCTACCCATGACGTACGCGCCAGTGACGAAGCAGTTGGCGATCGTGACGTTTTCGGTGGTGCGGACGTAGCCGAGGGCGTAGCTGGATTTCGGGCAGATGCCGTCGTCGTACGGCGAGTTGACGGTGCAGTTGGAGACGCGAACGTTGTGGCAGCAGTCGATGTCGAAGCCGTCGCGGTCGGTGTCGACGAGGACATTATCGATGGTGAGCGTGTCGACGCCGGTGGCTAGCAAAGCGAAGTGGCCGCCTTTGAGGACGGAGAAGTCACGTAGCAGGACGTTGCGACAATTTTTCAGTGCGATGGTCTTGTTGCCGGCGCCGGGCTGCTCAGCCATGAAGACAGGGCCCGTAGCGCTGCCGTATCCTCCGCGCGAGAGGCCCTTGCCGTGGATGAGCCCCGGGCCGGTGATGGAGAAGTTGTTAATTCCCTCGCCGTAGAAGAGGGAGTTGGCCCAGTGATTGTGGCCGTAGTCCTGGTAGCCCTCCCAGGGTTGGGCTGGGCCGCCGGGATCGTAGACCCCCCCGTTGTAGCCAGTAGCTTCGCCGGGTTTGGGTGAGTCGGCGGCGAGGATCGTACATCCAGGAGAGAGATAGAGATCGACCTTCGATTTGAGCTGGATGGTGAAGCAGACGTACGTCCCAGCAGGGAAGAGGAGGGTGCCCCCGCCGGCGGAAGCCACAGCTTCGATAGCTCTGTTGATTGCGGGCGTGTCCACCGCCTTGCCGTCGCCTGTGGCGCCGTAGCGCCGCACATCGTAAAGAGCGTCGGTCGCAGATGTCTCTGGTGTCTGGGCGAGGGCTATATGACCAACTGCGGCAGATACTATGGCAAGTGGCGAGAGTTTGAGAAGATCACGTCGGAACATCAAGTACCTCGGTTTATACAATGAACCATAAAAGCGAGCCCTGTTCGGTTTTTGTAAAGGTAGACGGAGCAGAAGGTCTTGTCAGTTGCCTCGCGGCTGTGACAACGCTGTCAAGCAATACGTCAAAATCTACAGTGAATTCATGGAAAGAGTCAATCAGTCAAAATGATAGGTGTTCCGTTATCTTGTGGTTCGGACATTCTCTCGTTCCTATAGGAGTGCGCGGAATGGTTAAACCCCTCGTACGACTGCTGCACTGCACGGTGCCACACTGGCGCGTTCTCATTCGAGGAAGGTATATCAGTCATGTGAATGCGTGAGCACCCATAGAGCGCTAAAGCTCACGCTGCGAGAGGCCGACATCTCTCGTGGGGATAAATCTGCCGGTGGTGGATCGAAGAAAGCGTGTGCCGAAAGACACCCTCCAATGACCTAACCGGCCAAGACTCTTCACCGTATTTCGGTCGAGACTTCGCGTTGCTTGACAATGGTTGATCGTTCTTTGTATACAGGTTGCCATCAAGCATGATGACATCGTTGTCATTGCCAAAAAAAAGCTGCCGCACTGGAAGGTAACGGATCCATTTGGCGGACCCAGCCTTCTTCAGGAGGTTTCACAATGCAACTCGTAACACCAATTGCCTATGGATCCAAGAGTGCACCACTGTCCCTCGGACCGGAGTCAGAGCTCTATCGGCAACGGCTTGGCCGAGGCAAACAGCTTCTCAAGTTCGTGAAGATACGTGGGTACATGAAAACAGCGCGCGTACCGCGGCTCGGTTATACGCTGCAAGCGCTCTCGGGCGTGCTTTTTTTCTTGCTGACCATCTCCGGACAAGCCCAGGTTGCCGGAACCGGAACCATCCAGGGCACTGTGCAGGACCCGACAGGAGCCTTGATTCCCAACGCTATCGTCACCTTGACGGACGTCGCCACCCACGTGAAACGCGTAGCCCAAAGTGATAGCAGCGGCACCTACACCTTCCCCAACATCAGCATCGGCACCTATGACGCCTCGATATCAGCAAAGGGATTCCAGACGTATGTCAAGAGCGGCAACGTGCTCGAAGTGGGTAGCAATATCGCCATCAACGCCACACTGACCGTTGGCAGCCAGGAACAGACGGTGCAGGTGGCTGCCGATGGTCTGGCGCTCCAGACCGAGGACGTTTCGTTCAAGCAGACCATCGATTCAACCGCGATTACCGAGATGCCTCTCAACGGTCGCCAGATGACCGGGCTCATCGTGCTCTCGGGTGGTGCCACGCCGGCTTCCGGAGGGGACTCTATCACCGGGAGCAAAGCCAGCTACGCTGCGATCGCTATCTCAATCGCCGGCGGCCAAGGAAACACAACCCAGTGGAAACTCGACGGCGGCGACAATAACGATTACATGTCGAATGGCAACCTGCCCTTCCCCTTTCCGGATGCTGTCAGCCAGTTCTCAGTCGAATCTACCGCTCTTGGCGCGCAGAACGGTGAGCACTCGGGCGGTCTGGTCAATGTCGTCACGCACTCCGGTTCCAACACCTACCACGGATCGGCGTTCGAGTTCATTCGCAACAACTATCTCGACGCCACGAATTTTTTCTCCAGTTGTACTCCGGTCGCTCCCCAGACGACCTGTAGCCCCAAAGATTCTTTGCACCAGAATCAATACGGCGGTACATTCGGCGGCAAGATCCTACGCGATAAACTCTTCGCTTTCGCGGGATATCAGCGTACCAAGGCCGATCAGAGTCAGGCGAGCACGACCGCCTATGTTCCAAGCCAGGCGAATCTCTTGGGGAACTTTTCCCAAAGCGATCCCACCGTCCAACTAGTAAATCCTCTGACCGGAGCTGCCTTACCCGGCAATCAGATCAGTCCCACGTTGTTTAGTCCCCAGGCGCTTGCGCTAGTCAAGATGCTTCCGACCTCTACTGCCGCTAACGGTCTCGTCCTCTATGCCATTCCCTCGCAAACCTCCGATAACCAGTTCGTCACCCGCGTCGACTACACGATCAACGCCAAAAATAACCTCTACGGGCGCTACTTTATCGATGGGTACCAATCGCCAGCGTTCTATTCTCCCACTAATATCCTTATCACTACGCAATCCGGCAACTCAGAACGGGTGCAGAGCTTCGTCCTCGGCGAGAACTATACCTTCAGCTCCAGCACCGTCAATTCAGCTCACATTACCCTTGCGCGCAGACGCAATGACCGCGGCTATAACCAAAACGACATCAACGCCACCGATCTAGGCGTGACCGCTTACCAAGCCGCGGATGCGGGCCTCTATCTCTCAGTAGGCAGCAAATTTACTTTGGGCTGCGGCACCTGCGCGGTCGCGCAGTTCAACGACAACTTCCTTGCAGTGGAGGACGAAGTCACAATGGTGCGAGGTAAGCACCAGATCGTCTTCGGCGGAGAGATCGTCCACAATCAGCTCAACGTTACGAATATTGCCAGCGGTAACGGCCAATTCACCTTCAGCGGCAACTACAGCATTAATGGGCCACACCCCAGCGGCCCACAGAAGACCGGAGACAACAATCTGGACTTCCTTATGGGGGCAATGAGCGCCTTCGCTCAGAGCAAGACCCAAGGCAACGCGTTGCGCGGGAACATCCCAAGCCTTTACGTGCAGGATACGTTTCACGCGACGCCACAACTCACTGCGATCGCTGGCATCCGATGGTCGCCGGACTACTTTCCCGTCGACGTCTTCAACCGGGGCACAACTTTCAGCCTGGCCGCTCTTCAAGCAAACCAGGTAAGCGTGGTGTATCCCACCGCCCCGGCGGGTACCTTCTTCTACGGTGACCCTGGAGTGACCCGGCAATTCACCCAAAACGCGCCTTTCCAGTTTTCTCCCAACGTGGGAATTGCCTATGACGTGACAGGCAAGGGCGATACCGTAGTCCGCGCTGGGGCCGAGTATATCTATGACGAGGCAAACTGGTTCACTAACGAGCGCACCACCCAGAATCCGCCCTTTGCTACGTCAATCGCCCAGGCTCCTACCTCATCGTCCGGTCCCCTTACGTTTGCCAACCCGTGGGCGGTGGGCACCATTGTCGGAGACCCCTTCCCGTTGCCCGATAACGCGAGCCCTGCGGATGCTGTATTCCCACTGCAGTCGGACTATGAGGTTTTACCCAGCCACTTCAAGGTTGCAAGAACGATGCAGTGGACGCTTAGCCTCCAGCAGAAACTTGGCCGGGGATGGGAATTTCAACTTGATTACATCGGAAACAAGACCAATCACATTGCACAAGGTATCGCGCTTAGCCCCGCCACCTATGTTCCTGGCATCTGGGGATCGGGTGGGGCGGGTTGCGCCGGAGTAGTTCGGACAGGTCCGGCGGGCGTGGCCCCTGGAGCCGCGGGAACACCATGTTCCACCGTTGCTAATCAAGCGGCACGCTTTTTTCTCACCCAACAGAATCCCGTATCGGGTCCCAAATATGCTGGTGGGGGAAGCGGTGCAACCCTGGTGGGCGATGGGGGTATTGCTAACTACAATGGCATGATTGCCACGGTGCAGCATCGCCTCTCCTCAACCTTCAGCCTTCTTGCCAACTACACTTGGTCGAAGTGTCTCAATGAGAATGATGCGTCAGGCGATGTGTCGACGACGTCCGTGTCGGATCCACTCAACCCCCACCTGGACTACGGCCCCTGCGGGTCCGACTATCGCCACATCGTAAACATCGTTCTGGTCGTCAAGAGCAACTTTGCTATAACCAACCGCTTCACCAAAGCCGTTGTTAATGGATGGGAGGTCGCACCTCTGACCCATATCCTAAGTGGGGCACCCTTCAGCGTTGGGGCAGGCGTGGACAATTCCCTTACGGATATCGGCCAGGATAGGCCGAATGTGGTCCCGGGCGTCCCCATCTATATCAAACAACAGATCCTGGTTAATCCAAGCACACACGCCTATCTCAATCCCCTCGCTTTCTGTTCGCAGCCCACCAAAAGCAATCCCTGTACAAATCCGGTTCCGCAAGGAGGCTACGGCACCGAGTCTAGAAACTCCCTTCGCGGTATCCCGTCGTATCAGTTCGATGCTCAGGTTTCCCGAATCTTTCCCATCCATGACCGCCTAAATCTAACCTTGCGTCTGGAAGCGTTCAATGTTCTGAATCACCCAAACTTCAACACCCCGCAAACATCATTAACTTCCTCAACGTTCGGCCAGATCTCCGGCAGTTCGGCAGCTCGAATCTTCCAGGGCGTTGTCAAACTGACCTTCTAGTTGGACGATCGCCGTACCAGCAAGTTGCCTCCTGATCTGCTCCGTTGGCGCAAGCTTGCGGAGCATTTTTTTAGCAGATATGCGCCCCGACAATGCAGCAGCCTGCCTTTTCAGACTTAACAGCGAGGTTTTCGTGGGAACATGTACGGCACGTCAATCCGTTGCTTCTGAGACACGCCTCATTCCTTTCTTAGGAGTGGCTTGCGCCATCGGCGTCTCTTCTATTTATTACAATCAGCCGCTCCTTCTGGAGATGCGAGAAACCTTTCTCACTACTCCTGCACATATCGGCTTGGTTGCGATGGCAACCCAAATCGGATATTCAGGAGGATTACTTTTCTTCGTTCCGCTCGGAGATGTCCGCGAACGCCGAAAGCTGGTAACGCGACTCTTCGGCGGCGTAGCCCTCGCACTGCTCCTAGCGGCTCTCGCCCCTACATTTCAGCTTTTGATTATTGCCAGTGCGCTGGTTGGGGCTATGGCCTCGGTGACCCACGTTGTCCTTCCACTGGCATCGGAGGTCGCTTCCCAAGGCGACCGGGGCAAGGCAATAGGTACCGTAATGACCGGTTTGCTCCTCGGCATTTTGCTTGCGCGTACTTTCGCTGGTTGGGTAAGCAAGATCTATGGGTGGCGGTCCGTTTTTCTACTCGCTGCCGTTATCAATCTAGCGTTTGTCCCCATATTGCGCGCTTTCATGCCAGTGCTGCCCCCCAGGGAACGTCTGAATTACGGCAGAGTCATGGTGTCGCTGTGGACTTTGTTTCGCAAGCAAGTGCTGCTGCGCGAGAGTTGCGTGATCGGGGCGTTAGTATTTGCTTCGTTCAGCTGCTTTTGGACAACGTTTATCTTTTTATTGCAGAGCCACTATAAGCTTGGTTCCGGAACCGCCGGTACGTTTGGGCTGGTCGGCGCCGCCGGCGCGTTCATTGCGCCGTTTGCAGGACGAAAGTGCGATGACTTTGGATCGCGATATGGTTTGACGAGAGGGATTGCGATTCTAGCAGCCTCTTATATGATTCTCTGGGGCGGAGAAGAAGTCGTGATACCGCGAATCGCGCATATTGCGGTTCTCATCGTAGGCGTCGTGATCCTTGACGTCGGAGCTCAAATCACACAGGTTGCAAATCAGACCCGTATCTTCGGGCTGATGCCTTCGGCCAAGAGTCGTATCAATACTGTCTATATGACGGTCTACTTCTTAGGGGGAGCAATCGGATCTTGGCTCGCCACGAAGGCTTGGACGCACTGGCAGTGTAGCGGGGTATTTTCCCTTGCGCTAAGCTTTACGGCGTTGGCAGCAATAGTCCACGCGGCTGGGCTCAAAGACCATATGAATGTTGGGGAACGAATCCAGAATGATTTAGGTATATCCGCGAGTTCGTAGATGAGCGCCGCCCCGAGGCACTGGAAGACGCAAGCCCGAACGTCCGTTTGACCCGCATTTTTAATGGTGGCACTGAGTTTCTCTTCTTCTTGGGTGATTTCCCCATGGAACATGGCGAAGCTTCGAGCGGAGCTACTGAAGCCAACTTGGTCTCTTCTTGATGCAGTCAAGACGTTCGCTGTTCCCGTGTGACTGCCTCTCATCAACACGAAAAAGAAGAAAAATTGGACGAAAGGCATTTATACGGCGATCATCTCTGTGCATGTTTTGCAGAATTGGGGCGAAACTGCACGGCACACGAGATCCGGGACAAGGCCGAGCGACGCAACTTTACAACGGAGATAGATCGGGAGGCGGACGCGACAACTCCCCTCTTTGCTCTCCAATGCCAAAAAAACAACAATTGAAAGGCCCAACGTGGTCTGCCGGACCTTTCGACGGTTCAGTTTATTGTTGCGAATTTGCGTAGCCGAGTAGAGATTCAGTTGTATAGCCTTCACAATTTGCTTCGAGGCTCACAAAATGATCCGTCCCTGTAAAGCAGCGGTAGAGTGGGACTAGACCCGAGCCTGAACTGGACGAAACATAGCCCTCGATCCCAAGAAAAATCTGACCTTCGCAGTTAGAGGATGGAGACACAAAATAGTCGTCATTGCCGGCGACGCAACCATAGAGGGGGAGCGTTGACGAGCCTTGCGGGCTTTCATACAAATATGCCAGCGTCGATTGCAGAGAAAATCCTCCGTTCGGATCGATCCATCCCGTCGTCACTTCGTGCACTGTGTTGTTGTAAAAGCGCTTGAACGGAACGAGCAGCTGATTAGGCGTCCAGAGCTCCCAAGCAATGTTCCACTGGTTCGTGTTGCCCGAGTTCCCTCGATCCGCCGGAGTTGCATCCCAGGCCGGTTGAGGGATCGACGCAGACGTATAGATCTCGATATCGGGGTATGCGTTTTTGACATTTACGTTTCCGTAGATATCCCGGAGAAATCCGGATATGAAATTCGCCTCGTATCCGGTGAGGTTGGTGTCGACGGTAAATATCTGCTGCCAAGGCGTCGAACCGGTCAGCAACGATGTCGCCGGAATCCGGTACACGATCACACCCGCTCCGCCACGTTCCGTCACTCCGCCGACAGTCGAAGGAGGGCGGGTGCCTGCCATGTTGTAGACGGCATACCAGTCTCCCGACACGTCGTCGTACGCTGCGTTGCCCCAGGTAACAGCGCCGGCCGAGCTTTGTCCGGCGATTTGCACCTGGCTCAAACCGTTGGTGGTAATCGTTCCCTGCGTCGTAAAGTGAATGCCATCGGTAGAGGTTGCCTCAACATGGCTCTCGGTCGGATAGGTGTCCTCGTACAACACCGTGATGGCAGCGGCGCCGTTTGCGTTATAAGCAGCGGGTTGGCCAACGCCGTATGCGGTGTCGTTTGGGTTATACGAGATCACTGGGTTCGGATACTTGGCCCAGTTGATACCGTCATTGGAGAACGCAACCCCAATCGAATTGAGGGTGCCGTTTGCCTGGGCCGTTCCCGTGTAATACATCGCATACGTGTAATTGGTGCCGTTGCCCAGGGGATTGGTGAACACACCTTCCACCACCTGCGCATTGCAGGTATAAACAGAATCCCACCCGCCGGGAGTTTCTCCCAATACGGACTCCGGGCCGACCGTGGCCCCGGTGCTCAAATTGATCGATTCGTATTGGATGGTGTCCGAGGTTTGCGTTGGATTTTGGGGATTCTGCCCCTCGCCACACCACCAGAACTGCTGCACATTTCCGTTCTGGATAACGGACGGAGAATAGTTGTAGACTCCCGCGTTGCCCACCACTCTGGGGCCAGACGCCGTTGAGGCGTGCGCGATACCACTGAACAGGACTAGCAAAGACGCGGCAGACAAAAACAGAATTGACTGCCGGACGAGAGATTTCTGGTCCATGATTTCCTCCATATTCCCATTTGTTCATTTCTCATATGTAACTAGTTCATATGAGGTAGACGGTGTACCATCGCAAACATATAACTGTCAATAGAAAACATATTTCAAGAGTTGATGGAACGCGTGACCTATGCGCTCCATTCGAAATACACCTCGATAGGTTCGAGCCACTGTTGCCTAGTCAGAATTGCTATCGTTAGACGCATTGAGTACGGCTTCCAAATCGGCGGTGGAACAGGCGCAGTGTCAATCTCTTGGGCGCATGCGGGGTCGCCCGAGTATGGGCACATCGATCGCGAAGATTGTTCTGGGGGATTTAGGGGAGCGCCGAGACGCATGTTCCGATGCCTAACCTAAAGAAGGAATCCCCGACGCGAAAACGTATCGCCTTACTATGCACGTCTGCCGGATCTAGTCAGTGCAACTCATGTGCCAATTCGTTTGGGTTGCTGAATACCGCGAGGCACGATCGTCGATAACCAACGCGGATCTGCGCGGCCCGTTCTATCGATCAAGGTCGGTAGGTCGGGGGCAATGAGTCTATTCAGAAGAATGGACTATCAGCGCGCCGGCCTGTGTTGCCAGCTTGCGTGGGTCATTGGTTCAGTTGCCTTGAGGTAATTACCGTAACCAACTATAACCGTAGAGCTCACGAGCAGGAAGAGGCCGGTCGCAACTAGCAGTTTGGTTCGGCGACTAGTACCGCGCCACTCCTTGAGAGCAAGGCCCCAGAGAGTGGCAAAGATGATGATGGATGCCATATGGAGCGTCCAGCTGGAGAAGTCATACTTTCCCATCTTCGTTTGGCCCATGGAGTAAAAGAAGAACTGAAAGTACCAAATGACGCCGGCAAGAGCTGCAAAGAGATAGTTCGCCAGAAGCGTCTTCGTTGTTATCCGGTGCTGAGCTCGATCTAGAGGATCGAATTCGGCTAAGGTCTTTCCAGAGACTGCACCGGCTCGCATTGGATTGTTTCCAGGCGCTCCCAGAAACTGGCGTTCCGAGCGATTTTTGACAATCAAGATCACGGACCAGATGAAGTTCGTGATGAATCCCCCCCATAGAACTACCACGAGGACAGGGAGATTCTGCCAGAGATCGAGGCGGCGATGGGCTATCAGTACGGATCTCGCGATTGCTCCGATAGGCGCCCCCGCCTTCAGGCCAAAGGCGAAAAAGGAACTCATGATTCCGGCGAAGATGGCGACCGCAATTCCTTTGCCGAATGAGAAGTCGGCTTCACCGGCTTCTGCCTTCTCCTCAGGGGTGACTTCGCTTTCTTTTGAAAGACCGGCAAGGCCGTTGACGGCGACGGCGATCACGCAGAGGAGCACGCCTGCGAGGATAATTTGTCCGGAAGTTTCATGCAGAATCGTGTGTATGGACCCATCATAGATGGGTGGAATTAAGGTCCCGAAAGCGGTGCAAAGGCCGAGCGCGATCGCGTATCCCAATGCGATACCAAGATAGCGAATGGCAAGACCGAAGGTTAGACCACCAACTCCCCAAAGAGCTCCCCACAAGAGCGCATAACAAATGCTGGAACGTGGTGCGCTCGTAAGGATTACCGAAAGGTTCGGCACGAAGAGGGCGGCAAAAACGATCGGCGCTATAATCCACGCGGCAAAGCCTTGAATCAGCCAATAGACCTCCCATGACCAGCGTTTGATACCGCGAAACGGAATAAAATTTGTGGCGGATGCGAAGCCACCGATCCAGTGATAGATAACGCCGATGAACGGATTCGGTCCCACATGTCCTCAATCTAGTCCAAGATGACTCTTCACGCCGCCTACTATCGTATCCGACTCCATGCGATTTAAAGAAATATAATCTCTATTGAAGTTCTGAGACAATGGATCGAGGCATCCTTCTGCGCACTTCACTTTTTATTACCTGTTATAACGACACGTTGTTTCCAGGCACGGGTAAGGCAGTCGTACGCGTGCTTGAGCGGCTTGGGCACACGGTGGAATTCCCAAGAGGGCAGACCTGCTGCGGACAGATGCATTACAACACCGGCTATCAAGCGGAAGCTGCCCCGTTACTGGAGCGGTTTGTTACGCAATTCCAGGACGCTGAGGCTGTCGTGATACCGTCCTCCTCCTGCGTTGCCATGATGCGCGACCACTACCCCAAAATGGCCGCTCGGATGGGTAAGCCCGATCTGGTGACAGGGGTAGAGAGACTGTTGCCAAGAGTATTTGAATTTTCCGAATTCTTGACGAAGCGGCTTGGGCTCGAGGATGTCGGCGCGTATTACCCTCGGCGAGTGACATATCATGCCAGCTGTCACGGATTACGGAATCTCAGCCTGGGGGACGGGCCGATGCGCTTGCTCAAAGCAGTCCGCGGAATTGAACTCGTAGAACTTGCAGGACTTGCGGAGTGCTGCGGCTTCGGAGGGACGTTCGCTGTCAAGAATGCGGACGTCTCCGGCGCTATGTTGGCGGAAAAGACGGCAGCCGTTTTAGATACGAAGGCCGAAGTGTGTACGGCTTGCGACAACAGCTGTTTGATGCATATTCAAGGAGCCCTGCATCGGCAGAAAACCGGCGTGAAAACTCTTCATCTAGCGGAGATCTTGGCCGGGGAAGAAGGGGCCGGGTCATGAGTGGAACGGCGCTGGACCCGAAGACCGCACCCGCGTTCCCGATTGCAGCCAGAGCTGCGATGAAGGATTCCCAGCTTCAACGCAATGTCCATCATGCGACACAGGTGATCCAAACAAAACGTGCGCGAGTGGTCGCTGAGATGGCCGACTGGCAGGAACTCCGCGAAGCAGGGGAGCATATCCGCCGACACACAATGGAGCACCTGGACTTCTACTTGCAGGAGTTTGAGGTCAACTGCGCGCGTGCAGGTGGGATTGTTCATTGGGCAACCGATGCAGAGGAGGCGCGGCAGATCGTCGTTGGACTTGTGAAGGCATCCGGGTCGGACGAAGTCATCAAGATCAAGTCGATGACAACCGAAGAGATTGCTCTGAATCAGGCGCTAGAGAGCGAGGATATACACCCTTTCGAAACGGATCTGGCCGAGCTCATTATCCAATTGGGCCGTGATCAGCCGTCGCACATCGTAGTGCCAGCGCTGCACAAAAACCGAAAGCAAATTAAGGAAATCTTTCAGCGTGAGATGCATCTTGCTGACCTCGGAGACCGTCCCGAAGACCTTGCAGATGCGGCCCGTTCGTTTCTGCGCGAGAAATTTCTGCACGTGAGAACAGGCGTCAGCGGGGCGAACTTTCTGATCGCTGAGACGGGCGGGGTTTGTGTCGTGGAAAGTGAAGGCAATGGGCGGATGTGCCTGACGCTTCCGGAGACCCTGATCACGATCGCAGGAATAGATAAGATCTTGCCACGATTCGAAGACT
>Ga0302308_10000178_pt1 | contig 57472 bp, 42 predicted proteins | sample III_Palsa_E3_3_FD_200531 | JGI IMG/M metagenome (GOLD analysis project Ga0302308, IMG submission 200531) | Peat permafrost microbial communities from Stordalen Mire near Abisko, Sweden - III_Palsa_E3_3 | ecosystem: Environmental > Terrestrial > Soil > Palsa > Peat permafrost | place: Sweden...
AGTGACATTTCCAGTTATGGCGGCCGATGATTTCGCGGAATTCAGGAAGATCGCGCCCGAATTTTTCTTCGGATTCGGTACGCAGAAGCCCGGCACGGTTTCCGGCATCAACCATGCAAAGAATTTCCTCGCCGATGACTCATCGATCTCGCTCGGAATGCGGGCCATGACCTACGTGCTAGTGGATTACTTGCAACGTTGAATCAGGCAGTGAGCGCTCGCGGGCTCATGATTCTCATAAGCCAGGTCGCTCGTACATCCCTTGAATGCTGGTCCGTCCTGATATGTCGGCTTCCCGGTACGTTACCTGGGGTGCGAGGAATAGCAACTACCCGGCTAGACACCGTATACACTCTGCTCATACCCTATGTATGCCATGCATACTCATAACGTTCGCCCATTGAATGTGTTCAAGGATTCACTATTTAATTTTCAATTACAGCGCTTTGTAGGCCATACGGGTGCCGGCGGCGCTGACATCGGTGAATGTTACGCTGCCGCCTCCAACATACGAGAGGGCGACGGCGAGAGCTGGTATTCCGGTTGGCACGGTCTCGCGGAACGGACAGAATCGCAGGCGGAAGCGTCGCTGGCATTGGGGCACACGGCCAGCGCGCGTTGTGGACTGCTCAAGGCTTCTAACTACTACCTTGCCGCGTATTTGTTCATGATGCAGCCGGAGCCGGATCTGCGGCTGCTGGCGGCATATAGGGCGCAGCGACGCGTCTTCGAGAAGGTCACGGTTCTGTTTCCCAATTGGGGCAGGAGGATCGAAATTCCGTTCGAACAGCGGCACATTCATGGTTATTTTTTTCCTTCGCAGTTTCCCGGTCCTCGGCCAGTGCTCATCATCACGGGAGGCTACGACTCGACTGCCGAGGAGGCGTACTTCTTTTCCGGTCCCGCTGCATTGGCGCGCGGATATCACGTTGTGACCTATGACGGCCCTGGGCAGGGAGCAGAGCTGATCGAGAATGGCCAGGTATTTCGGCCAGACTGGGAGACCGTGCTGCGTGCGGTGCTGGCGTGGGTGCAGCAGCAACCGAATGTGGATTCAGCCAGGATTGCCCAGCTTGGCATCAGCTTCGGCGGATATCTTGGCCCGCGAGCCGCATCCGGCGTGGTAGGACTCGCTGCAACGATTGCAGACCCAGGACAGCAGAGCCTGCTGGAGGAATTCCGCACCCGGATGCCGAAGTTCATTGCCCCCCATGTGCCAAACGGCAACAGGTTTCTGCTCAGGATTCTGGAGCGGGTGATGAACCGGCGCATGAAACATCTGACCGAAGGGTGGGCGCTGCGGCGAGGCCTTTGGGTTCACGGCGTCCAAACTCCGTTTCAATATCTGAAGCTGGCCGAACAGTACGTCACGGATGGGTCGAAGATTCGCTGTCCCATGCTGATCTGCTCAGCAGAGAACGATGACATCGGCCAAACGGCGGATGCACTGTACGCTGCCGTTCTTTCCTCAAAGTCACGGTTACGTTTTACCGCGGCCGAAGGTGCTGCCGGACATTGCGAAAGCCTGGGAAGATCCACCTTCAATATGCGAGCATTCGATTGGTTAGATGAAATCCTTTTCGGAAGTGATAGCCGAGTGGCGTGAAGCGCATTTATAGGGACCTTGAAGAACTGCCAGTCGTGGGCGATGGAGACCGGTCTCCTTATCAGATCCCCTGCAGGCACAGGTCGGAATGTTGATTTCCCGGATCCTCGTGCTGACGCAGCTCATCAGATCGGAGAGACGAGGCTGAATAACTTACAGGGAGAAGCTAAGGCGGCATGAACTCTTTCAAGTTTTGGGGACAGCCGTTGCGACGCCTGATCTGGATCATGCCTGCCGCCTTTGTCCTCCACATCGTCGAGGAATACCGAGGCGGCTTTCCAGCCTGGGTTACGCATGTACTCGGCGGTTCTTTCAACGATATTGCATTTGCATTCAATAACGCTGCTTTTCTTGCGATTATGGTGGGCCTAGTGGTTTGGGCGAGCAAGTCTGAGTCGCGGCTGGCCGCTTTTCTTCTCATCACCTGGTCGAGCGGGAATATCTTCTGGGACGCATTGTTCCACGTGCTGACAACCGCGTGGTTCAATCGCTATTCTCCTGGTCTCATAACGTCCTCCGTACTTTATCTGCCGATTTCACTGGTGATTGGGACGGCTTTTCTTCAGAGTCGGACTGTTAGCGTCAAGGCCTTTCTCGGTGCCCTGGTGTCGGGACTATGTCTGCTTGTGTTGGTGATCTGGTATGGACTGTTCCATTTTGCGGTCTGAGAGGTCCGGTCTGGCATGGGCCATGTAAACACCGAGGACAGAACCCCAGGAGCCACCTAAAATAATGATCTTTTTCTGGTGAAGATGCGTGGTCAGGAATTCAGTAACTTCGATGCCATCCTGGGCCATGCGCTCGACAGTCATCGTCGGCTCGATAGATGGCCCATTCTTCGTGAAGGTTCTTCCAGCGCCCCGTTGGTCCCATTGCACCAGCGTGAAGGATTTGTCCCATCCCACGTACATCGAATCGCCATACGGGCTCAACGCGTCTCCCGGACCACCATGCAGAAAGAGCACAACCGGGTTGCTGCGATCCTCGCCCTTAATTGTGATCCATTGCGGGACGCCGCCGATCTGGACGAACATCTGTCCGGAAATTGTCTCTGATGCACGGGCACGCGCCATTTGTCCTTCCAGACTGTGAGAAGGGGAAATCCAGGCACCGAAGACTGGCCAAACCAAGAAAATCATCCAGCATGGTCTCATGATTCTCCTTACGCAAGCGCGAAGGGACTTGTTCCAAAAGTCCACACTACCAATCACCTGCGCCCACGGATCGGCCCCCTCCGGCTGACCACTGGAGTACCCGTGACATCTTACGATGCTCGACAAATCGCCAATTGCGTCCTCCTGGAAGTCAGCCGAGAATGAGCTAGACAGGGACTTCATTTGATTTCTGCTCTCTCGGCAACCCACAAGTAGCACCACTTGGAAACCCCGATTCAAGCAAAATTGCGAGTGCACTCATCCAGGCTAGGATTAGTACCGAGATGTCGGCAAGGGTCTCGGAATCTCATCGGGGGCAGGATAATCGGACCCTGCAGCGTTTTCCGTTACCTATCCAGTCGCCAGGGCTTAAACCAAGGTCGATGAGTGCGTTGACCTGTTATCGCTAGTCGACATTTCATAGCGCCGGCGGTGAGCACCCGACGCCTCCCACAAGCCTGCGAGTGTTGCTAGATTCGGGAGCGGCGGTGACAGCGGCAATGGTAACGCATCAATCGCGTAGACAGGCTGGACGCTCCGACATCGTCGAAAAGCGAGCCATCTACGTTCTCAATTTCGGATGAAATTGCCTTTCTCATGAATCAAGATTTATTGTGAGTAATACCAATCATGACTGGGTGAACGGAGGGTGAGAGAACAGTGATCATCTTCCTAAGGGCCTTCCGTTCGCCTCGGTCCCGCATATACATCTACGTGCTCCTCCTCCTGGCCGGACTGCGCGGGCTAAATGCACAGGATCCACTCAAGCTGGTTCAACTCAATCACACGTCATGGACCGCTCGGGAGGGCGCTCCTTCAGAGATTGCCGGGCTTGGACAGACGACCGACGGAGTACTCTGGATTGGAAGTGGAAGTGGCCTGTACCGATTCGACGGCATAAGTTTCTCTCTCTTTCGACCCGCTTCGGGAGAGCCTCCGTTGCCGCGAATCTCGATCAGAACGCTTTGCGTGGCTCATGACGGGACGGTGTGGGTAGGATTCAGACCCGCCGGGGTTGCTGCAATCAGGAATGGCCATGTCAAACTCTACGGAGTACAGGAAGGCCTTCCACCAGATACAACCTATCAGCTGCTTGAATCAAATAATGGAACGATGTGGGCCATAGCCGGTCTACACCTTTGGCAACTACGCGGAGGACGGTGGCAACGAGAGTCACCAAGCGAACCGTTCTCATCCGAACGCGTTTATAAGATGTTCTTCGATAAAGCGGGAACACAATGGGTGGGAACTAACAAATGGATTTACCGACGAGAACCCAACCAAGATAAGTTTGAAGCGACAAACGAGGTCGGCGGGGAGTTGATACAGTTCGCGGAGTCGCCAGATGGCAGCCTTTGGGTTGGTGGCGAAGAGGGAGCGGGGGCACCTATCCCAACCGTAAGACGCCTCGACGTGGAGGGTCATCGGTCCCCATATCCGACCCGGTTGCACGTACTATCGGATACCCTCCTCTTCGATCCGGAAGGAGAGCTATGGATCGCATCGGTCTATGGTCTTTTGAAGGTCAATCCACGAGAGATCGCAAAAGCCCCGACTCCCATAGCGGTGGATCAGGACAAACAGTTCGAGTGGTTTGGGCACGATCAGGGATTGAGTACAGATAGTGCCACCGCAATGTTCAAAGATGCCTCAGGCGATATCTGGGTAGGAACCATGCGTGGACTGGATCGATTCGAGCAGCCCAAGCTGATTCATCCCGAGAACGTTCCGATATCAGACCGGCGCGTGATGGTGACGAGTTGTTCGGACGGCGAAGTGTGGATAGGAGTGCCTCTTGCTCCACTGGTTTCGATCCGCGACGGACAGACAATTACCCGCATAGAGAAAACCTATGAGATGGACTCCGTATACTGCGGCCCCAGCGGCGTCATCTGGTTCACCGACGATCATGGCATTGGAAGGCTTGATCGTAAAACAACCACTCACATCCCCCTACCCGAAGGGATGCGGCCATCCTCGGCTAAGCAAGTTATTGAAACAAGTGATGGATCCATCTTCGTTACCTTTCGCAATGCCGTGGACCTCTGGCGATGGCAACGTGGAACATGGTCTCAAGTCGCCGTTCCTGCGATTCAGAAGGAGGGACGGAATGTTATCTTCAGGGATCGGGCAGGAAGACTCTGGGCAGGCTATGCCAACGGCGCCATCACTGAGCTCGAAGGTAATTCCGGACGTGAGTTCCAAGCTCCGGGCCTGGGCGATGTCACAGCTTTCGCTGAAACCAGTCATGGCTTTCTTTCCGGCGGCATGAATGGCATAGCAGTGCAGCGCGGAGACACCTTTGAACATTTACTTTTGGAAGACGAACTTCACGTGCGTGGAATTTCGGGTCTGGTTGAGGCGGACAGTGGCGATTTATGGCTGAACGTGGCCTACGGCGTGGTGAGAATTCCGCAAGCTGAATTTCTTCAAGCCCTCGACTCCCCTGCCTACCGAATGAAGTCGCAACTTATCACTGAAGGTAGTGTCATCGGACCAGCACCTCTCAGCTACGCCCTGCCATCAGCCGTTCGCGGCGCCCGCGGGACAATCTGGTTCGCTAACTCTAGCACCGCGTTCTACGTAGATCCAAGCCGACTACCCCAGAATCAGATCCCTCCCGTACTAACCATCTCGGCGGTAGCTGCGGACGGAGTGCCTCTTACTGATTACCGTCAAATTCGACCTGGGGTGAATACATTAGTTATCAAATATGCAGGGATTAATCTTCCTGCGCCAGAACGTGTGACCTATCGCTACCGGCTCGAAGGAAGTGATCGTACCTGGCAGGAAGTCGGATCAAGAACAGAAGCTGTTTATACAAAACTGCGCCCAGGCCGCTATACATTTGACGTGCTCGCCTCAAATGGTGAGGGAGTTTGGAGCCTGCCCTCCAGTACTCGCTTTCAAGTTCTGCCAGCTTTTTACCAAACCGTGTGGTTCTTCCTCGTATGTTTCGCTCTTACCGTCGCCGTAGTTTGGCTCATAGTCATGCTGCGAATCCAACGCGTAACCGAAACGGTGCGAATCAGGGCTGAGGAGCGCGCAGACGAACGGGTACGTATTGCGCGCGATCTGCACGACACCCTCCTGCAGGGAGTACAGGGACTTATGCTTCGCTTTGATGTCGCCTCCCGGGAAGTCCCTGAAGGGGGACGCGCCCGCAGGATGCTGGAGGATGCACTCAAATCGGCAGACACTGTTTTATTAGAAGGAAGAGACAGGGTCAGAAGTCTTCGATCCGACACATTCAAGGATCTCCCCCTGGCCGAAGCCCTCGCCAAGGTTGGCACTCACCTCACAAACTATAGCGAGATTAGATTTCACGTTCAAACCGAGGGACCGGTGGTCGTCGTCGATCCGATCGTTCTCGAAGAAGTCTTCTGTATCGGACGCGAAGCCATTACGAATGCTTTTCAGCATGCGGATCCTTCCGTTATTGAGGTCAGGATCACCTATGGTAAAAAGGCGTTCGTTGTCTCCTGCCAGGACGACGGCAAAGGGATGGATCCGATGCTTCTCAGTGCTGATGGAAGACCGGGCCACTGGGGGCTCATCGGGATGAAAGAACGCGCGACTAAGATTGGCTCTAAATTCGAATGTATAAGCTCAACTTCCAACGGAACTCGGATTACAGTTACTGTGCCAGCCAATCAGGCATATGGAGTTAGATCTCCGATCATGCGCCTCTTGCTGAGATATCTGCCTTGGTTGCGATCCTAAATCAAAGAGGCTAGTCCATGAAAACTTGCCTCAGCACTCATAGCAAAAAATTACACGCAGAGGATCCGTACCCAGATAACGATCGAAGTCGGCCTTGGAGTTGTCTGTAGCCACTGGCAGCGAAGCTTCATAAAGCTGCAGCGCTGTATGCCGACATCGCGGTTCGCAGGGTCACGGCAAGCGGCAGGCCCGGCTGTTGCCCTCCCTGCGGCGACAGCTTCGAAGCAGTTAGGTATTTGTGGATGTCGGAGACCACGACGGACCCCTCCCCTACTGCGGAGGCGACGCGCTTGACCGAGCCGCAGCGCACGTCTCCGACAGCGTAGACACCTTCGAGGTTGGTGCCGAAGAAGGCGCTTGATGAGGCGCTGCTGCCCGTGACGATGAAGCCTTTGTCGTCCATGGCAAGGGTGCCGCGGAGCCAGGCAGTGTTTGGGTTGGCGCCGATCATGACGAAGACATGTGAGATATTTATCGTCTCGGATGTGCGGGTCGCATTGTCGCGAACCGTCACGGTGCTGAGCCGATCGGCTCCATCCATGCCGGCGATCTCGGCCTGCAGACGCACGGTAATCTGGCTGGTGGCAAGGATGCGCTGGACGAGATAGTCCGACATGGTGGCCTGCAGGCTGCGACCCCTGACAATCAAATGAACGTGCTTTGCGGTTTGCGCGAGGAAGAGGGCGGCCTGCCCGGCTGAGTTGCCTGCGCCGACCACGACGATTTCCTCGCCGCGACAGAGACCAGCTTCCATCGCCGTAGCCGCGTAGTGGATTCCCTGGTACTCGAAGCGGTGATAGTTCGCGACGTTGAGCTTGCGATAGCGGGCGCCGGTAGCGATGACGACGGTGCGTGCGCTGACTGCGGGAGCATTTTCGATCTCCAGACGGCACATGCCGTCCTGCCTGCTCATGCTGACCACGTTGCGAGAGATAGAGAAGTGTGCTCCGAACTTCTGCGCCTGGATGAGTGCGCGCTCCGAGAGTTCTTGGCCGGAGACACCGGTAGGAAAGCCAAGGTAATTCTCGATGCGGGAGCTGGTCCCCGCTTGTCCGCCAGGCGCAGCTCCTTCGATCACGATGGTTGTGAGGCCTTCGGACGCAGCACAAACGGCAGCGGCGAGGCCGGCCGGGCCGGCGCCGACGATCGCGACATCGTAGATGACTGCATTCTCTCGCAGGTCGGTCAGGCCGAGTTCGTCGGCAAGCATGCTGATGGAGGGGTTGCGCAGAACACGTCCGTCAGGCAGGAGGGCGACAGGAAGACCGGCTTGCGTGAGCTCGAAGGTCCGGATGAGCGCATCGGCGTCCTGATCCAGTTCGGCGTCGATGATGCGGTAGGGATAGCCGTTGCGGCTGAGAAATCGCTGGATGCGAATCGTGTCGATGCTATATCCATGGCCCAGGAGGGTCACCCCGCTCGTGGCCTGCTCAACAAGGTTGCACCTGCGGCTGATGGAGGCCTGCATGATGAGGTTGGCGATCTCCGTCTCTGACCGCATGATCTGCGCCAGCGATGCACGGCCTATACGCCTTAACCGGGTGGGCCGGACGGCACGGCAGTTGACCAGGGTCTCCCGGTTGTCAAGAAGATCCAGTTCGCCGGTGAACTGGCCATCCGTCAAAAGCGCAACGATACGCTCGCCACGATTGTTGGCGGAACCTTCGAATATCTCTACGGCACCATCGAGAATGACGAACCAGTCCACATCGCGCTCGCCACGGACGAAGAGGCAGGAGGACTCCGAGACAACTTCTTCGTTGCCGTAACCCTTCAAGCGATCAAGCAGAGCGGGGCTGAGAATCGGGTGGAAGATGCCAGCGGATTGGGGGTTGCTCGAGTTTGAATCGGGGAAGGTCAGCGAGTATGTCATGACGCGCTCCAGCGAAACTTGTGGTGGTAGGGAGCGGGACGCCTTTGCGGACGCCCCGCGACCAAGCAGGCTTAGCTCTTGAGAAACTCGAGCAAGTCCTTGTTGATCACATCGGCGTGGGTGATAGGCATGCCGTGAGGGAAACCGGGATAAACCTTTAGCGTCGCAGTCGGGACGAGCTTGACGGTGAGCGCTCCGGCATCTGGGAACGGAACGATCTGGTCGTCGTCTCCGTGCATCACGAGGGTCGGGACATCGATCTTCTTCAGGTCCTCGGTGAAGTCGGTTTCAGAGAAGGCCTTGATGCAGTCGTAGGAGCCCTTGATGCCGCTCTGCATTCCCTCGAACCAGAAGTTCTCGCGCACGCCTTCGGAGATCGTCGCTCCTGGCCGGTTGTAGCCGAAGAATGGGAGGGAGAGGTCCTTGTAGAACTGAGAACGATCGTTGACAACGCCGTTGCGGATCGCATTGAGCGCTTCGATCGGCGTGCCAATGGGGTTGTGCTCCGACTTCACCATGATCGGCGGCACAGCGCTGATGAGCACGGCCTTCGCTACGCGGCTTGTTCCGTGGCGCGAAATGTAGCGCGCTACCTCGCCGCCTCCGGTTGAGTGGCCCACCATGATCGCGTCTTTCAGGTCGAGCGCTTCGAACAGCTCCGCAAGGTCGTCTGCGTAGGTGTTCATCTCGTTGCCATCCCAGGTCTGGCTGGAGCGGCCATGGCTGCGGCGATCGTGTGCGATCACGCGATAGCCGAGGTTGCCGAAGAACAGCATCTGCGCGTCCCAGGCGTCCGCGTTCAGCGGCCAGCCATGTGAGAAGGTGATGGGCTGGCCGGTGCCCCAGTCCTTGTAGTAAATGGTGGTTCCGTCCTTCAAAGTAAGTGTGCTCATGATCTCCTCGATTCTTGCGGGTGAGTGGTGCGTTGAGTGGAAACCCAGCTTGCTTAGTACTGAGTCGGTGTCTTCTTTCTGAAAGTGATTCTGACTCCTCCCCCCTGGCGTGAACACCTCACCAAGGGGGTTTTGCAAGCTACTCGTTCGGGTGGTTTTTGAGCGCGTTCCTTGCGGCCTGGTCGATGAGGCTTGCCACCTCGTTCGGGAGCTGCTGGATGACCATGTGGCAACTCTCCACGGAGACCGTAACGGCGTCCATTCGCTTCGCCATCGTCGCTTCCATTGCAGGGGAGAGCATCTGGTCCTGAGTGGAGATGAGAGCCCACGTGGGCTTGGTCTTCCACGCAGCCACCGTCAACTTCTCGTCGAACATAGGGCCGTAGCTCTGGCCCTGGGTTGCGAGCGCGAGCTGACGTTCTTCCATGGGCAGGCCTTCGGTGACGTAGTTCAGCATGCCCTCGGTGGTCAGTGTGGCGAACTTGTCCGCGGTCAGACGAATCTGCTTCTGCCCGGAGGTCCAGCCGTAGGGGGTTCCTGCATCATTCGAAGATTCTCCGACCTCGGGCGCGTACGCCGTGATGTAGACGAGCCCGGCGACTTTTGGATCGTCGCCGGCTTGCGTGATCACAGCACCACCCCAGGAGTGGGCCACGAGTATGAGTGGACCGTCTTGAAGCGCGATGATTCGCTTCGTGAAGGCGACTTCATCCGCCAGGGAAGTCATTGGGTTTTGCACGGTGACGACGTGGTAATCCATCTTCTGCAGGAGCGGGATCACTTTTGACCAGCTTGATCCGTCCGCAAACGCACCGTGCACCAGAACGATGTTTTTCACATGTGTTGCAGAGGGTGCCTTTGCTTCTGCATCGGTGTTGAGAGGTTGGTTCGACATGGCAATTCTCCTTTGGGGGTTGTGGCGTTACTTGCGCAACGCGGTCTTTGCAGCCTGATCGATCACCGCAGCTACTTCGACTGGCTGCTGGAGCATCGCGAGGTGGCATGTTGGGAGGGTCGTTGCCGTGGCGCCCATACGCTTCGCGGAAGCCGCTTCCATGGCCGGCGGAAGCATCTGATCATCCGCCGCGATGACGACCCATGAGGGCCTCGTCTGCCAGGCGGCGACGGTGAGCTTCTCGTCGAACATGGGGCCGAAGCTCTCTCCCTGTACGGCAAGCACTACCCGGCGCTCTTCCATGGGAAGCCCTTGCGCGAAGTGATTGAGAATGCCGTCCGAGGTCATGTAGGCGAACTTCTCGCTGTCGACGCGAATAGCTTTCTGTCCTTCGGTGACGCCGAAGGGGGTGCTCGCCTGGTTGGCCGACTCGCCGGCATTAGGCGCGTAAGCCGCGACGTAGACGAGGCCTGCGACCTTGGGATCGTCGCCTGCCTGCGTGATGACCGCGCCGCCCCAGGAGTGGCCGACCAAAATGACAGGACCATCCTGCAGGGCGATCGCGCGCCGCGTCGCGGCCACATCATCGGCGAGTGAGGTGAGAGGGTTTTGGACGCAGACGACGTGATAGCCCTCGCCTTCGAGAATAGGAATGATCTTGGACCAGCTCGTTCCATCGGCGAAGGCGCCGTGGACAAGGACAATGTTCTTGACTGCGGGGGTGGGCGTCTGTGCGAGCAGAGGACCTGCGGGGAAGAAAGCCGCTGCCAGACCGATTGCACTGCCAAGTGAGTTGTGAATTGCGTTAAGCATGATGTTCTCCTATCGAGGTTGTGAACGGTGAGTGAACTCATGCCGAGATGCGAGCGTCCGACACGAAGGGATGAGCGTTACTGCATCGCTGAGTCAGGTCAGCTTGTAGGTGGAGTATGTTCGGTGCCGGCGCTGAAGGGGCCACCCGGAAGTGGTGAAAAATAGCTACCTCATGGGGTGAAGCAACCGGTATCGCCCCACACAAAAAATCGACGGAAGACCACCCCATCGGGTGGTGACGGGCGGGCGCTGCAGAGATAACTTGGAACGGATATTCGCTCGGTCGATAGCCAGCACCATGCGCGCGAAGAAAGAAGCAAGAGATTGATGGCAGCTTATGACGCAATCATCGTTGGTGCCGGGCAAGCAGGCCCTGCGCTTGCCGGAAGGCTTACAGCCGCCGGTTGGACAGTTGCGCTGGTGGAGAGGAAACTATTCGGCGGAACCTGCGTGAACACTGGCTGCACGCCTACGAAGGCGCTGGTTGCGAGCGCTTATGTGGCGCACTTGAACCGGCGCGCCGAAGACTTCGGGGTTGTCCCGAGCATCGCGGTGATGATGGATATGCGACGCGTCCGGCAGCGCATAGAGGCCATTGTCACGAAGTCGCGAGAGGGTGTGGAGCAATGCCTACGCCAGATGGAGCGTTGCACGACCTACCAGGGCGCCGCGCGCTTCGTCTCCCCGTCTCAGCTTCGGGTTGGAGACGAACTGCTCACCGCGCCACATATCTTTCTGAACGTCGGCACGCGGCCTGCCGTTCCCAGCCTGCCAGGTATCGAAACGGTTCCCTACCTGACAAGCTCGACGATCCTGGCGCTCGACTCACTGCCACCTAAGCTGGCCGTCGTTGGCGGAGGTTACGCAGGGCTCGAGTTTGCACAGATATATCGGCGCTTCGGATCCGAGGTCACTGTCTTTGAACGGGGGACGCGACTCGTCGCTCAGGAAGACGAGGATGTTTCGAACGCGGTACGGGAGATCTTGGAGGCGGAAGGGATTGAGGTACGTCTCAACGCGGAGTGCATTTCGCTATGCTCTGATGGCGACGGCGTTGTGGTGGGCGTAAACGGCGTTGACGATGAGCCGGAGGTTGCGGCATCGCACGTTCTGCTGGCGACGGGACTTACTCCGAACACAGACGACCTCGGTTTGGAAGCCGCCGGCATCGCTGTTGACGAGCATGGCTACATCCCGGTCAACGACCAGCTCCGAACCGCCGTGCCGGGAATATGGGCTCTTGGCGACTGTAACGGACGCGGCGGGTTTACTCACACTGCCTGCAACGACTTCGAGATTGTCGCGGCAAACCTGCTCGATAACGATGCGCGCAAAGCGAGCGATCGCATTCCGGCGCACGCGCTGTATATCGATCCGCCGTTAGCGCAGGTGGGCTTGACCGAACGTCAGGTGCGGCTGCGCGGACGCCCGGCACTCATCGGAACAAGACCGATGACCGGGGTAAGCCGTGCCACTGAGAAGGGCGAGACGCAGGGATTCATCAAAGTGCTGGTCGACGCGGAGAGCAAGGAGATTCTGGGTGCATCTATTCTGGGAACTGGAGGCGATGAAGCGATCCACTGCATCCTCACTGCAATGTACGCCGGCAAGCCTGCCTCGCTCCTCCAGCGTTCGATGCACATTCACCCTACGGTCGCCGAACTCATCCCTACGGTGCTTGGTTGCCTCAGGCCACTCGTCTAGACTTAGCCATCGAGAAAGCCTCGCTTCATCGCGATCATGACGGCATGCGTCCGATCGTTCGCCTGCAACTTGGCGAGGATGCTTTTCATGTGTCCCTTCACCGTATCTTCGGAGATAAAAAGCTTGTCGGCGACGATCTTGTTCGAGCATCCGGATGCGACCACGCGCAGCACTTCAATCTCTCGGTCGGAGAGCGCGTCGGCGCTGTAGTGCTCGGCAATCTCCGAAGCGATTTCGGGTGGAATTCGCCGGTGGCCTGCGTGCACGGAGCGGATGGTATCAATTAGCTCGGTGCGCAACATGCCCTTGAGCAAGTAGCCGACGGCCCCGAGTTTGAGTGCGCGCGAAGCCTGGATATCTCCAGAATAAGTGGTGAGTATGACAATGCGCGCATTGGGAAACTCGCTACGAATGGCAGCCGTTGCATCGATCCCGTTCATCTGCGGCATCTGCAGGTCCATCAAGGTCACGTCAGGGTGATGTTGTCGAAACGCCGCGATCGCGTCGATCCCGTTCTTCGCCTGCGCAACCAACTCCATGTCGCTCTGCTGTTGCAGCGCGAATGCTATGCCATCGCGAACAAGCGGATGATCGTCGACGCAAAGCACCCTGATTTTGCCGGAACTTGCCATCACTGCCTCACTGGAATCTACATCGTCTATGCGCTGAAGATACCACTCGTCGCTGTGCAGTCCGCTACCCGAAAGTGTGGTTTTCATCAGCACCAGATACCACGGGTCGGGGTGTCGCAGAACAGCCATATGCTGCCTGTACTGAATTTGCAGCGTGCCGATCTCGGGAGAAGTGATTTCGACTGGCGTGTTGCAGATCAACTCGTCGCTTACGACGACGCCGTCTTGAAGTACGGCCTGATCAACCCAATGTGTGTTCCCGTATTTTGCGGCAATCTTGTACGACTCGCCGTGCGGCCCAGGAGAGGAGCGACAGTCCTAGGAGATTCCGGCCGCAATGGCATCAAGACGATCTAGGATGAGCGGCACGCGCTCGCTATCCAGGACAAAACCAGGAAGCACATCAAGAAATCGTGTTTCTTGGATTAGAGATTTTGCCGCATCAGCGAGATAACGCCGAAGCTCTGGGGGCGATTCTTCGATCTCCTGAAGTAGGGTATCTCGTCCTTCGATGACAGCAACGAAGTCTTCTAGATCGTGGCTGGCCTGAAAGTCCATTCGACCGCGCCCCCGGAAGGCTTCCATCTTCGTTCCCAGAAAGAATGGTGCGGTAATGAGTCTGATCGATTGCCCTCCAGGCAGAGTGAATTCAGAGGCATATCGGAGGGCCGGCTCATACCAGATGTTGGTGAACCCGAGAACTTCCTCACGCAGCGCCAAAACATCTAGCGTCAAATGGCCGTTGTGCCAGCGACAAATGATAGGTTCTTCGCCCTCGTCCTCGTGAAACTTGGCGTCCCGAAGACGTTTCGAAAATGCGATGTAGTCCGCATAGGTGACGATTTCAGCGATTACATCGACGTCTTTCGTACCGCGAATAGGAGGGGCGGCTTGGTCGGTAATCAAGAGACCTAAGGTAATGCCACCAACGAAGACAATCTCATCGAGAAAACGATCGAGTTTGCGGACGGCGTCTTCCAACAACGGCAGGTTTGGATCAGACATTAAGCGCCTTTCCAAGCAGTTCGATCGCGAGATTTCGTTCGCGCGTCCTTCCGCTGCGGATGGCATCGCAGAGCGCGAGCGTAGCGTAGAACCGGGCGTCCCGGAGCGCGGCCCTGGGTGCACCTTTGTATAAAGGGGACAAAGCAATTCCTCGGACCTTCCCCTCCGCGTAGGGCCAGACCATTGGAGGATCGCCATCTTCCAAAAAATGTGACTTTAGAGGTTCGGCTGCAGCCCCTGTGGGGACTCCGCGAGCCATGGAACCCCTTTTAGGCGGAAAGGTATGCCTTAAGCCATGGGTCAAAAATCCTATTAGCGCGGTGCGGTTGACTCTTCTTTCGCCACTTGAAATGGAAAGCAATCCTGCATCAACATTGCGCTTCATTGACTTAGACACCTCAGAGGGAGAGAGAAAGAGGTCTTCTGCTAAGTCTTTCGATAGCATCTGTGGTTGATCTTGTATGGCAAGTTTGAGAAGCAGCGCAATGTCCTGGCCTTGCATACTTTCCATTGTACTGAGATTTCCAATTTGGAAATTGGAAATTGGAAAGCGGGGCGACCGCAAAGGCTCCCATATGTTCCCACGGGGTCTGGGACTTCCTATCATCATTGATTTTTCATCTATGTAATTGATTTTATTGATGGGGCTAACGGGGATCGAACCGCTAACCTCCTCGTTTGCGACGTTCGATCCCGGGTCCAGATCGTTCCAACGTCTTGCCAACTCATTGATTTGGTTAGAGGAGCCGGGCGGGATTCAACTGCTGATTGGGCCTCGGTGGGTAAGATTCTCGTCTTACTGTTCCCACGGGTCTTCCTAGCATTCCCAGATTTCTAATCTAAATTGTTGATTTTATTGGTGGAGCTGGGCGGGTTCGAACCGCCGGCCTCCTCGTTGCGAAATCGCTTCGCAACGTACTTTCAATAGTTTAGCAAAGGAATTGCGGGCACAAAAGGGCGGATAAGCATCCGTCGCAATCCTTATTGTTCCCACATTGTTCCCTTATTGTTCCCACGCTTGGGCTGCAAATCAACGCGGCGCGGACGGTACCTCAGCGTGGAACACGAGGGATCTTGCAGGAAACCAATCGCCATGGTCTGTAGTTGCCGATAACCCGACATTGCAGGAGGCCGGTCTGACCGCTTTACCAATGTCGCTGAGTGCATTGGCGATTTAGCGCTCATTGAACTGGCAGAGAAGGATCCCGGGTCGTAGTTCTCTACCCCCCCTTTGCGGGATTCTACGGAGCAGAAGGGCGTGGAGGCCGAGGTAAGACCAAACTTTTAGTGCGCGGGTGTCGCCTCAGGAAACTTCCAGCTGCCATTCAGGATCTCGGTGCGGGGACGATAGAGTCGCACCATGTAGTTCCAGCCGGGCATGATGGGGAGGCAGTTGGGAATCTTGCCGTCGCACCCGCCGAATTGTATGGAGACGGAGCCGTCGGTGTCTTCTTTCGCGGTAAGGTTGTTCAGCGAATAGGCGTTGTATGGATTCTGTTCGAAGTACCCCTTCTCGTTGTACAGGCTGATGGACCAGAAGCCATCGACGGGGACATCTTTCACATGCAGCCGATAGATGGTCTTGCCATCGTTCTTTGCGGGGACGACATTGAGATAGAGGGCATCTTTTTCAGGGTTGCCGCCCACGCAGATGCCGAGCCGATGAGATGCCTGATGGGATCTACCTGGTTTTGGGGACCGAACATCCCCTTGGTATCGGGTAGTCCTTCGGCGAGGACGAGCAAGGCTCCGCGCACCTTCTTCTGACTGACGAGGTCCCACTGGGGAGGTTCGAACTTGCCCGCATCTTTTTGAGTCAGTGTGATGGCATCCTGCAGTGCTTGAACTTCCTTGAGGTCCTGCGGATTCTGCGGATCGATGAGGGTGCGGATGGCCAGGATAACGTATCTCGTGCCCATCTGATCCCACGGTGCGCGCGCTGCAGTGTTGAGGATCAAGCGCGACCGGGCGCCCATCGGAGCCTGGCTCGATGCACTTGACTCCCGCGCACCTAAGAACGTCGTCGTGGTTGCCATGGCCAACAAGCTTGCACGGATTGCGTGGGCTGTCCTGTCCAGCGGCAACGATTACAGGCCAGCAGCTGTTCCCGCGTAACGGTGCGGAAAAGACGCCTTCGGCTTGGAACCGCTGCGCGCTCCCACTTTCCCGCACCACCACGACGACTAAAGTTTTCCCCACCGAAGTCTGCACGGAGTAGCAACGACGAAAGAACAGTCCCAACGGCGTGGCCGCAGCCTGATCCTGAAAATGGTCTTCAACGACCGACCGACTTTGAAGGACGGACACGCGCGCAACTCATCCTGGCCAGGAGAACTAGTCTCCAACTAAAGGCCGTATACATTTGCGCAGACTTGTCTTCCCGTCCAAACTTCCCCTTGCAGTCCTGCGGCGGACCATACATTTTCGGGAGGCGGCTATCTCGGTCTATCCAGGAGCTTGCAAATCACTCGCTTCTCTGATCGTTCCTTGCGGATTAGCGCACTCTGGCAACAACGGGTAGAGTCCAGGCGCCACTTAGAGCATCCTCGCCGGGCCAATATGCACGAATACACAGAACAGGGTCTTCCTTCGGCGCGGGAAGCCAATTGGCGCGCTTATCACCAACGGATCGGCTTGTACATAGATGGTGAGAGAGCCCTCGCGCGCAGTAACGAGAGTCTTGTTTTTGGTACCGCCCGAGTAACGTCTATCTCGTTGGCCGAGAAGAAGTGGTACTGGTTATATGAAGTGAGTGTCCAAAACCCTTTGACCGGGGGAAGCTTGCCACCGGCGAACGTCACCGCATAGGCGTGGCCACCGTTGAGTTGCTGCCCGGTACCGTCTGCATTCTGATAAAGGTATTTGGTCTCGCGGACGGTGTTTACGAGGATGTGGGCCTTTGCCGCTGCGGTACGGCTGTAATAATCCGTGCCAAACGCCGCGCCATTGCTGATCGTGGTCCAGTTATAGGGCAATGAAAGGCGGCAATTATGAAACTGAAATAGGGGCGTCACGACGTTCTTATCGGCATCGAGAGCTGGCGCGACCAGAGCTGCACGGAGCTGCGGATCCTGGCCCAGCGCGGAGCTTTTCTATTAAAGGTGAAGCAGGCCTTCGGCATTCTTGTGTGCGATCTTTTCTTTATCTTCATGACTGATCGGCAGCGACTCAAGGAAGCGTCGCGCACCCGCCATGGTGAGGTAGGGATAGTCGACGGAGTACAGGATTCGTTCAGCACCAACTACCGAATGAATAAATTGAAAATGAGGCAGGTTCATCATGCCGCTCGGGGTAACGTACACATGCTCTTTGAACGTGCCTGTGATTGATTTCGACAATCCTGTCATTTCCTGGGGCATCGTGTCATCGAGGCGTTGCAAGTAGAACGGGACCATCTCTCCCCAATGGCCGCTGATCACCTGCAGGTTTGGGAACTGGTCAAACTTCTTCGATAGAAGCACTCGCAATAGGTGAACGCCTGCTTCGTTGTGCCAACCCCAACCGAATAAGGACAGTCGAGCCGTCACCTCCGTGTCCAGGCCCCCATAGTAAGGGATTTGCACTTGCGGCAGGGGGTACCCAGGGTGCATATAGATGGGGACGCGAAGTAGGTTCAATTTAGCCAGGACCGGCTCAAACTGCGGATCATCCAGAAACACCCCAGCCGGACGCCCGATCAGGAGGGTTCCGACAAAGCCGAGATCTTTCACCGCACGCTCAAGTTCAGCGGCAGCGGCCTCCGGGTGTTGCCAGGGAAGAGCGGCAAATCCTTGGAAGCGCGTGGGCGCCGCCTGAACCTTTTCAGCGAGTTTGTCATTTGCTCTCCGCGTCAGGTCGATTGCTTCGTCGGGGGGCGCGTCCTGCGCGGGATTGCTGTAGGAAAGAACCTGCATGTCGATTGCATGCTTGTCCATCTGCGCAATGCGTTCTTCGCCTGTTTCCAGCAGGAGCCCATTTGTGGTCCGAAAATCCAGGCCCATGGGAAGCTTGTCGTCCCCGTCGTCAAGACTTCCTCGGAAGCTTGTACCGACCTCGGTGAAGTAGGCGGCATTCGCTTGCTGCTTGGCTTGGCCTGCCTTGAACAATCCCTGATCGCCGATATGCTCTTCAACAGTGATAATTCTCATCGATTGCTCCTACTGAAACATGTTTGCTGCCTGGACGTTTTCACACAAACGTGTGATGCTTCTTCGAGGTTGCTCGGCATCTATTCCTCTCGAGGGCATGCAGAAAACGCTATATCGGCTAGTCCCTTTATGCCGTGCTAAGTTGCATCCTATACATCAGTACTGAGGAGGAGCTCGAAATGGGTAAAGAGGGCCAGGTCGAAACGCAGAGTTCGATGACGAAGTTTATTTTCTACGCAACCATCGTCTCGGGATGTGTTGCTGCTTACTTGATGTATCGCCGGGGAGAGTCGCTTGGTACGATTGCCCGCCGGACCATCACCAACCCGGTAGGTTCGTTGGTGACGGAAGTGAAAAGCGCTGTCTAAGCGCGGTGGAGGAGCCCCACTGAGCGAGACAAGAAGATCTATTTGCCCTCCCACCCGCTGTCGACCAACGAGGTGCCCGCTCGTAGTTTCGATCGCGTCGAGAAGCTGTCGCCGGGCGAAATCGCCGAAATTGAAATCGAGCTGATGCTGGTCGGTCTCATGTTATACCCCGGCGAGCAATTGCACTTTGTGATCAGTTCAAGAAACCTTCTGGGAACGCTGATGCCTGCGATCGAAGAGTATGTCGGCGCGAACAGTGGCCAGCACGTAATCCATACGGGCGGCGAACGCCCGTGTCATTTGGGAACCGCCCATTCAAATGGCGGGATAAACTATTCGAACATGAATGGCGCGGACAACGAACTGATCCTTCCTGATGGCAGGAAACTCTGTTATGCCGAGTACGGAGACCCGAATGGCTTGCCTGTGTTTTACTTCCACGGCGCGCCGTCGTCACGCCTTGAACCTGAAATGTTCGGAGACGAGTTGTCGTCCTCAGGGCTTCGGATCATTGCGCCGGATCGACCGGGAATTGGCCGCTCCGATTGGCAGGAATCACGATCTTTCACTAACTGGGCAGAGGATATCGAGAATCTCGCCGATCATCTTGGTTGGGAAACTTTCGCGCTACTGGGGAACTCCGGAGGGGGACCTTATGTAGCGGCCTGCGCGGCTCTGCTACCAGAGAGGGTGACGGCCGCTGTCGTCGTCTCGGGTGGTTGGAGGATGGACGCGCCAGAGGTAAAGGCGAATCTGCCATTCGTCAACCGACTCTTCTGGATTCTGGCTCGCCGCTTTCCTCTGGGGTTGCGACTGCTGCTTACAACCATGAGGAAGTCCGGCTCTAGCGTTCAACCCGATTTACCTTCGGAAGCGGATCTCAAGAGACTCCAGGTCAGGTTGCCGGCACCCGATGTGGCGGCTCTCTCAGTCCCTGGCCGAATGAAGGCAACCTCCGCGAGCATCGCGGAAGCTTTGTCCCGTGGGACAAAAGGTGAAGCGTGGGAAGCGCGCATGTATGTTCATCCGTTCAGCTTTGATCACACGAGGATTCGTGTGCCATTTAGCGCTTTTCATGGTGGGTTAGATCGTAATGTTCCGCTGGCCTTGGTTGAGGCCTACGTCGCGCAGATCCCGAACGCCACGCTCAAAGTATGGCCTGAGGATGGGCATCTGTCTGCTCCATGTAATCACATTTCTGAGGTTTTCGAAGTCATCAGGAAATCATCCACCGAACATTCTGGAAGAGTCGAGCTCATCTCGCCACAGTTGGGTGAGTGATCCATCGCAGAGCTACTTTCCTCCAGCACCTTCCGTTGTGAAAGCGACGGTCCGGTGGGCTAGCGGCCAATTTAGCTGGCCGCTAGCTGATGCGCGAAACTGTGGGCACGCTGGTGCCCTACGTTTTCACCGTCGGAAAGATCGTCACGCGCAACTCCGTTGATCCGTAAGGGACTAAGGTAAGCTCCTCCACCTCTTGGCTGAGCTTGCTGACGCCCAACTCCGGCAAGGGCGGCGTAAATTTCTGCGCGGGATTGTCTGGATTGATTTGTAGCTGCCAGTTCTCGATCCTGCGGGCGCGAACGGTCAGCGTGGTCGGCGGATTTTCCCAAGGGCCGAGATTTTCACTCGCATCGTCTGGCCGCCGCTTGAAATCGATCCCTCTGGTTGGCTGAGTTGGATCCAAGGCAAGGCCGTAGTTCCAATCACTCATCGGCGTTGCTTCCCAACTGGGAAAATCCGCGGTCGTGTACTTCTCCTCGACGACGGCTTTCCAATTTGCCTTGATCGCCAGGGAGTAAACCAGTGGGCCATGTTCCAGGCCGACGCCTCCTTGCGGCCAACGGGTCAAGGCCGTCTGCATCGGGAGAGTCAGGGTTAGTGTGTCGCCGGGATTGAACGTACGCCGCACAACAAGAAATCCTTTCGTTGTTGGTTGCGCGCTCGTAGGAACACCAGTCACGGTCAACTTCGGGTTCTGGCACCAGGCTGGAATCCTTAGTGAAAGCGGGAAGTTTACTGCGCGGCTCACACGAAGGGTGAAGTGAATCTTGTCGTCGAAGGGATAACTCGTCGTTTGTTCAATCTCGACCGGTTCGTTCCCTGCCCCCACATTTGCCCTGACCGTTGAAGGCCCGTAGAGCACTGCCGCCAAGCCCCCGTCTGCGGTCTGCATCCACATGCGGGTCGTGTAGTTCGGGAAGATGCGATGTACATTGCCGCCGCAGCAGGCTACGCGCTTTCCCGGGTTCGGCTGATAGGCCATCTTGAAGCCGCCAAGGCCCTTCAAGTGATGATCGGAGTTAAGAGTCGCGAGGAATTGATTTGGGCAGGACATATATTGCAGCGCCTTCCAATCTTTCTTGATCGCCCCAGGCGCGGCGTTGAAGCAAGCCCGCTCGATGCGATCAGCCCATACCGCATCACCAGTCGCCATCAATTGGTAGCCCCATGACCAGGTGTGGTCGGCAATGTCGCAGGTCTCATGCATGTCGAGCGAGGTGACCGTGGCGTAGAACTCGGAGGTAGATGGAATGCCGTCGATCAACATGTGGTGATCGAAGATTCGTCGCTCGGCCGCCTCGGCAAACTTCAGATACTCTTCCTTGCCGGTGTAGAGACAGAGGACGGCCGGAAGCTTAATCGTCTCCGCATAGGTGACACCGTGCGCGTCAATCGGCGTGGCAGCATAGACGCGCAGCGGTGATAAATCGCCGTGAAGCTCGTCGCCGGCCACCTTCATGAAAGCTGCCCAGGAGTTTTCTGCTAGAGCAAGTAGGCGCGGGTCGCCGGTACGCGCATAACACCAGAGGATTGACTCGATATTGGTGATGTTGCGCTCTGGAGTGCCGTACGAGGCTTGATCGTTGAGGTAATGCTTGCGCATCGCATTGGCGATGTCTTTGCCAGATGCTCTCTTCAACGGCGATGAAGTGTCGGCGCAGGCTGTCAAGCTGCGAAAGAAGACGGCTTGCGGCCAGCGATGATTATCACCCTTCGGATCCTTGAAGAGCTGTGGTCCAAGATATCCGTCCGTGTCAGGGTGGGTCAGCGTGTAGTTGATCGTCGTCCAAACCTGCTCCATGAGCGCCTCGTCTTCCAACACCAATGCGAGCCGCGCCGCGCCGTCAACCCAATAGCCCCGCTGCTCCCAAGGGAACCACGATTGTCCTGGCTTTATCGATTCATCCTTCTCCTCGCCCGCCCAATAGGCTCCCGTAAACGGCCATGAGACCTGCGGAAGTTTCGAGCCGAGTTGAACTGCCTGCTTCTCAAGCATGCCGCGCAGCCAACCGTCCGGCCGCACAGCACCGGGAGCTAATTCGCGCAGTTGTGCGTGGGGAGTCTGCTGTTCTCCCTCCAGGATCGAACCCGTACCCATCAGCATTGCGGAACTGATGATCGCGAGTCTCAGAAACTCACGCCGACTCAGTTCATTCGGTTCCATAGGAGCTTTGCTCTCCACCACGATCTCCTTCTGTATCCGGTTCTCGGTCCGTTCATAAATTACTAATGCAGCGAATCACCCGGACGTTCGGGGTAGCCCGTGTCATCGAGTATCTGGACTGCGGTGGCGGGACCGTAATTGGCCCAGTCCTGCATGACCCAAACGACCTTTTTGTCGCGCGTTACTTCGACTAGCTGAGGACCCTGCTGGTGGCCGCCGCGCGAGCAGACGATAGTGTCGCCGTTATCGAGGCGGGTGACGGATTGTGCGTTGCCATACCAAAACTGCGGGGGAATGTCGTCCTTGGTGAGTTCCCAGACGGTTTCGCCTTTGGGGTTTACTTCGCGTTGGAGGACGGCCTGCTCCGAGGTGATGAGGGTGTTGCCGTTCTTGAGGCGAATAGCGGCCCAAGGGTGGGGGATGTCATAGCTCCAAATCTCTTTGAAGTCTTTGTCGTACTCGACTACACGGCCCATGGAGAGGAAGCTTGCGAGGTAAGTGCCCTGCGCAGTGATGCGGACACGGCGAAACTGAGGGTGGATGGACTTCACGTCAGTATAAGATGGCGAAGGCAGTTGGCGATCCACCTCGACCCCCTTGGTGTGGATGTTGACGATCATCAGGCGGGGACCCGGCAGGCCGTTGAGAACGAACATCACCTTGTTAAAGCCGATGGGCTGGCAGGTGTGAATCTCAGTTCCACGGGGCGCATCGTAACGCCAGACGATCTGCTTGCGGGGCGTAATCTCCGCAATATAGTACATGCGCGTAAAGAGTATGTTTCCATTCGAGAGCATCCAAACGTCGTCGTACTCGTTGCCGCCGCCGGTGGAGTATGTCCACTGAGTCTTGCCGTGATTGATGAGGTACATCTTGTTGTACCCCTCACCGATGTAAAGCATAGGACGCTGCGAGGCACCCTTGTCAGGAAGGCCAGTCAGCGTGGGAGATTTGGCGACAAGCGGGTCAACCGGCTCTTCTTCAGGACCGAGCACAGGCACATTGGCTGCGCTGAAGCGGTGGAGCTGCTTGACGACAGGCTTGGCGCCCGAACCTGTGGCGCGCATCGCAGGCAGCGGCGAAGGGTAGGAATCAAGAATGGGCGCGGGAGGCGTTGGGTGGGTATTCGACCCGCTCTGTGCTTGCGCGGTCAGAGCAAGAAGAGGAAGCAGGATTGTGGCTGTTGCGATGAAGATACGGGCCGGCGATAGAGCGGATGTTTTTTGAAACACGGGATTCTCTTCTGTAAGGACGTAGTGGATATATCGGTCGAAGCGCTATTAGCCGTTGAGCCAGGCTTCAGCTAAAATAGTTGGCCTCTCAGCATCGGCCGCACCTCTCATCGCGATAGATACGCGGAAAGGTTCATCGGCTAATCATGTTGTACTCCGCGTGGACTGCATTCGTATCGCCTTCAGCTATGGAGGCAGAGCCGCGAAGATCGCATCCGGAAACGAGGATGTCCTTGGATGACTTCAGGTTCAGAAGTGCGCGCGCACCTTGGGAAGCCTTGGTTTCCGACAGCCAGGCACCCGTCACGTCTGTCATCTGTAGCATGGGTTCCCCGTTAAGTGCAGGCGTTGATTGCAGGCCATTGCACCGGAGGTCCTGAACGTCGTCGAACACCAGCGTGGGCCTCCACTCCTCCGCTGGCGCCGAGAAGGAGACGTCGCGCAGGGACAGGCCCTGCACATGCCGGACATACAAGCCGCTCGCGGGCAACCAACCGAACATGCGTGACTGCGGGTAATCAGCCGGCACCTCCGGCACCGGATGCGCCACCCACTCAGGCTTGCCCGGCATGACGGTGGCGATGCGAATATCCGACAGGCGAACATCCTCTACCTTCATACCGGGTAGTCCGGTAATTGAGCTGGTCAGGATCGCGTCGGAAGCGTGCAGGCCGTCGATGACGATACCGCGCATACCATTCTGCGCTGTGACGCTGACCGTATCCCGCGTTCCTCGGCGAAGACAAATGGGCGCACGCACGCGTCGCATCTGAATGCCGGTGATCACGACCCCGTCCACCCAGCCGCCATCCACCGCGCTTAGCTGGATTCCCGCAATGACGCGCGACGATAACGGCACGTCGTCGTTATAGATCACAGAATTGGAAAAGGTTATATTTTCGAATCCACCATAGGTAGGTGTTCCGAATTTGAATCCATTACAGCAGCCGGTGAGAATGCAGTTCGTGACAACAATGTTTTTCGACAAGCGAGCAGGTGCACCGTTAAGCGACTCGCTCTTGAGGCAGATCGCGTCGTCTCCGGTGTCAATGATGCAATCCGAGATCAGCAAGTCCTGGCAGCCAGTGGGGTCGATACCGTCTGAATTGGGACTGTAGACCGGGTTCTTGATTACTATTCCGCGGATCTGCACGCGATCGCAATTGAAGGGCCGGAGAGTCCAACCGGGTGCATTGCAGAGGAAGACATCCGAGATGCGGACGTCCGTACAACTTTCGAACTCAACCATGGGCGAAGGGTGATTCGGCTTGTGAGTCCAGTCAAGGTGGATGGCGTCACTCCAAACCTGACCCTCCGGCACGGGTGCTCGACCACTTCGGACCCAGAACGCCGAGCCCTGACCGTCGATCTTGCCGGGACCGGCCAACCCTACATTCTGCGCGCCGCTGGCGTAAATGAAATGACGCGGTTGGTAGTCGTTGGCGTCGCTGCTGCCGAGCAGGACAGCGCCAGCCTCAAGATAAAGTGTGACGTTGGACTTGAGGACGATGGTGCCGCAGAGATAGATTCCTGGGCCTAAATAAACAATGCCTCCGCCGTCCGCTGTGCACACGTCGATCGCCCGCTGGACCGATTTCGTATCTTTTGCACGTCCGTCGCCAACCGCGCCGAACGAGCGGGGATCGAAGATGGCCGGACGCGTCCCGTCACTGCTGGGCGCGGCGCCGGCTGCGGTACTAAATGTAGACAAGCCGAGGCCGGCAATAGCACCAAGCATTTCCCTGCGATCCATCAGCGTTTCTCCTGAAACATGGCCCATTGCTACACGGGATAAATCTTTAGGCGTTAGCCTTCACCAGATGCGGCCGCAGTTGTTTTGCGATCTGCCGGGTCTCATCGTGGGAAGGGCAACGGACTTTGGAGGATGATCGAGGTCCGGTCGGTTCATCCGAAGATGAAGGGACGTTCCGGACCTCGACTGTGACGTGAGGCTGGTAAAGCGTGGCTCAGAATACGATGCGAGCCGAAAGCTGCGCCTGGCGGGGATTGTTGGTTTGGGTCGACGGGATGCTGAAGCTCGCGTTACCCACCGTAGTGTTGACGTTCCCGAACTGCACAAAATTGGTCACGTTGTACAAGTCAGCCTGGAGCTGCAGGGCGGTCGATTGCGTGATGTGCAAAGGAAAACTACGTCGGAGGCTTATGTCCATGCCGAAGAATCCAGGTCCTGTAAGGCCGTACGGTGCCGTGCGCGGAGAATTGCCAAACGTGAATGCCGGCATGTACACCGAGTTCGCCAGAGCCGGCGTGATGAACGGCCCTTTAGGTGCAACCGTTGCACTGCCGGTACTTGCCACTATGTTCGGTCCGAAGCCGCTCCAATGCTTGGTACTACGTGCGCTGCCGGTAAATCCTGGGTTGAGCGTTGGCATACAGGTCGCCTGTGCAGGATTGGTCTGACAAGAGGTGGCCGTTATAGCGAGCGGTGAGCCAGAGTAAATCTGCACAATTTGCGAGAACTCGAAGCCGCCAAACACAGCTCGTGTCCAGGCATGTTGACCACCTAATCTGCCGCTGCCGAAGGGAAGATGTTCCACTCCCGTAAAGATGAAGTGATTCGGCTGATTTGTCGATGACACGGTACGCTCGATGGCATCTGCCGCATACGAACGGCCTGTATTGGAGTAAGCTGCGGGGATCGCATAGCCGGAACGGAACGTGCCACTATCGTCGATTGCGCGTCCCCATGTGTAACTCGACATGAGGGTCACGCCGCGCGTTACGCGAAGGTTGGCAACGACCTGAAGAGCGTTGTAATGTGCATTGGCAACTTGGTTATAGTTATCGTTGACGGCGTACTGCGGGAACGGCCTTAGAGCAACGCTAAGTTGTTGTCCCGTGTTGAACCAGGTGGGAACGGCAGTTCCGGATTGCTGCAGTGCAGCTTCGCAGTTGACGCCTGCGGCATTCTTCGTGGTGGCCAGTTTGGAGACGGCGGTGGTGAGACAGGACCCGAGGCCCAGATATTTCGGATCCAGTTGATCCGCCCAGTAACCACGCGGGTTGCTGCCGTCTGGCTGGAGAAAGTGTCCCTGGGAGCCGATATAGCTCATCGAAGTGGTGAAGCTATTCGTCCACTGGTGTTCGAAGCCGAACGTGTAGTTGATGAACTCTGGTGCGCGGCCACCATAGTAGGGATCGCCGTAGTAGGCGGTTGATGGCGAGCCCGTAAAGCCTTTGGTGGTGGTGTAGCCCGTGCCATATTGCGGGCCAGAAGCACGCCCCTCGGCGGGGGTGTAGGCTGGCAAACCCGAATCAAGCGGAGCCGAAGTGAGATAGGTGCTGGAATTCGACTGAAAGTTCGGCGAAGCTGAGAACCCGAGAGTCTTCGTGCCTTGACTCGATGCCGCCGAGCCCGCAACGCCGTTCCCATGCGAATAGATAACAGCAAAGCTTGAGCGAACGACAGTCTTCGGGTCAACCTGGTACGCCAGGCCAATGCGCGGACCAATGTTCTTGAAATAATTTTTTACAGGTGTGGCGCAGTTACAGGTACCCACTCCATGGCCCGCGAAGTTCAGCGCTCCGTTCACTCCGGTAACGGGATTCAGCAGATTGGGGTCGAAGTAACTCATCACATCATGAGCTTCTTTGTATGTCGGATAAAAGTCATAGCGCAAGCCTAGATCGAGCGTTAACTTGTCACTGACCTTCCAGGTGTCCTGCACATAAGGCGAGACCGGCCGGAATCGTGCATAGGTTGTAGCCACGGCATACTGCGTAAAACTCACGTTATCGGGTTGCCCAAGCAGAAAGCTCGCATAGGCTACGCCGGTCGAACTGATGAGAGAGCCGTTGCTTTGAATGCCTGCAGTCTCCGTCACGGCGTTGGTGAAGGTTACGGGCGAGGATCCCCCGGTAGCGGGAGTGTTGGCGTACTCCAGCCAACTGATCATTCCGCCAACTGTCACAGAGTGCTTGCCCAGCGTCCACTGCACATTGTCGAGCAACTCATATGAGTTCGCAATTCCCCAGACGGCGGTATAGCCCGCAAAATTAGTCGGTGCGTCGACACCAGCAAACGTCACACTCGGAAACGCTCCCGCAGCCTGACCCGCGGGGGCTCCGGTGTAGCCGTAATTCGTCAACGCATATTTTGGAGTCTCGTTCACGTTGTAGTCCAAGGAAGCGTAACGAGCGAATCCGTAGTTGAATTGATTGACCAGATTGGGTCTGAAGACATGCGTCTCTTCGATAAGCCCGACATAGGTTTTGGGCGCATAGGATTGACCATAGTTATAGGGCTGCGGACCCTGATTGTTCGTTGTACTGGTCGAACCGACCGGACTACTACTCACTTGACGGCCGTACGCTCCGATGACAGTCAGCACATCCTTTGGAGAGATGATGTAATCGATGCGGTTCGTAAGGGAATAGTTATTCAGGCCCTTCACGTTAGGAGCGATGAAGTTGTTCGTTGGATTGGTGTTGATCAACTCCGAATTAGGAAGGCTAGCCTGCAACCCCAAAGCAACCTGACTCATCTCGCTCATCGGAATCTGATCAATCGGTTGGCCGTCGGGTATTTGTGCGCTGGCCGGAGTTGCACCGTGCGTGTAGCCGAATCGATAGCGGCATTCATAGGAGTAGAACGCCGTGCAGGCCGACTGGGTGTTCGGGTCATAAATTTGCGCGATGCCTTGAAAGTTACCCTGCTGTTCGGCTACTGATGGGTAACTCTGGATGGTTGGGTGCGTGGAGTCACTCCGGAATCCTGTGTAATTGCCAAAGTAGAACAACTTTTTGCGCCAGGTTCCGAACGGAAGCAAGGGTCCGCCAATGGAGACACCGAATTCGTTTTGATGTTCAACTGGCTTTTCCGGAAGTCCAGTGTACGGATTCTTGCCTTTGATGAACCCCCACGAATCAAGTGCAGTGTTGCGAAAGAAATCGTACGCAGAGCCGTGGTATGTATCGCCACCTTGTTTCACGTTGTAGTTCTGCACGCCCTCGCCCTCATACATAGCGGAGTAGCCGGAAGTCTGCACCTGAAATTGACCGACGGCATCCACCGAAATCGCTGACCACACAAATCGCGGGTCGCCTTCGCCAGATACATTCGTGAACGGCACACCGTCGACATAGATCGCAATTGCGCCGCCACGCGATCCGACTCCGTTCACGATGCCCGAATTGGTTGTCGTTCCGCCGCTGGTCTGGTTGCCCTGCACGCCAGGCAGCAAATAGGCAAAGTCGGTCGCCCGGCGCTGGTCCTGCGAGCCGAACGCACCCATCTCAACCGGAAGGGCGGAGTACATCTCCGCCTCAAGTGTTCCCCCGAGAGTGGCGTTGGCCGTTTGGAGCTGAGGGGGCGCGGTGGACACGGTCACTGTCTGTGAGCTCGATCCGAGCGTCAACTTCGGGCTATACGTCGTGGATTCCAAGGCATTGACATTGACGTTTTGTTGCTGCTGCGTCTGAAATCCGGGAACCTCTACCTTGACGGTGTAGGCGCCGGGGTCAAGGGTAGAAAGCGTATAGTCACCCGCGCTGGTTGAGGTGGTCGTTACGCTGATACCTGTGGCGGTGTTGGTGACCGTCACCTTGGCATTTGGGATCGCGGCGCCGCTTGGATCCTCAACGATTCCGCTGATCGCGCCCTTTCCAGCCAACTGCGCCAGCATCGCCGCTCCAGGAAGCAGGCAGGCGATAAGGATGAGTCGAAGTAGGAAAGGAAGACCGAAAAGCCGGCGGATCTGACCGCTCTGTGTGAATGTGTGTTCCGCAATCTGCATGGTGGCGCTCCTGAGACTATGTGCGGCCGGTTGCCTTTGGCGAACGCGGCGAAGCAGTAGTTAGTGACGAGCCTTGATACGTTGTTTCAGAATCTTAGTAACGTGTGACACAGTGCTCTTACTGTAAGAAGAGCTCTAACTCCTTGTTTCAATTGATCCTTCAGAGCTTTTGCCCCGTACCGACTGCAGCGTATAATTTCCGCGTGTTCAAAGAAGCTCCATTCGATCATGGATATGACCCACCCTCTCCTGGCTCGGAGGACGACCCGATTGAGTCGAATCTCGTTCGACAGGAGCTTCACCGAATCATAACCAGCCGGCATTTTCGAACCAGCAAACGCGGCAAAGAGTTTCTCCAGTATGTTGTCGATCAGAAGATTAGCGGTAACGGCGACCTGCTGAAGGAGCGCCTCATTGGGGTGCACGTCTTCGGCCGAAACCCGGACTACGCCACCGGCGAGGATCCGGTAGTTCGCGTTCAGGCTGGCGACGTGCGGCGGCGTCTGGAGAGCTATCACTCGGATCCGGAGGTTCAATCCGACATCCTCATCCAGATTCCGCTCGGTTCGTATGCGCCTGTTTTTCTGCTAAAAAGGAGCGTCCAGCCAGACCAAGTGTGGCAAGGAAGCCTGGACACGGCAACCGATCCCAAAACCGAGACTACTGGACCCAGCTCCGCACGTCCGAGGGAAGTTAACGAGTCGAGCGCGCTGAGTCCGACCCAGGCCCTGGTGAACGGGTCAAATGGCTTGCAAACTTTAGAGTTCGACGACCATCCGCGGGAGGTTGCTCGCCCCTCCTCAAGAATGGGAGTTTGGCTGTTAGCAATACCAGCGCTTGCCTGCGTCACGCTTCTGGCTTATTTCGCCCTCTCGTATATCCACAGATCTCCTGCGTGGACGCTGAAGGCATTCTGGTTGCCCGCGTCGGTGGCGACGAAACCCATACTGATTTGTTTGCCGCGACCCATCGTCTACAGGCCTTCCGAGAAGCTTTATGACAAGTACCAGCAGATGCACCCAAATGCCTTCGCCACTCGCGAAGCACGTCGGGATCAGATTCTTCCGCTGTTACCCACTGACACGATTCAGTGGGGCGATATGGTGCCCGTTCGCAATTCCGGACCCGGAATCGGCGCCGTCGTTGCGGCAGTAAACATCAGCAAACTGCTCACCGAACAGGGCATAAGGTTTGAATTGCGATTTGGAGAAGAGGCCACTTACGCTGACATGCGGGACTCTCCCGTAGTGATTATTGGGGCCATCAACACTGATTGGGCAACGCAGCTGACGTCAGGCTCGGACTTTGTCTTCGACGAAACACGCGGTGCGCCGAACATTTATGAAACCGCGGGTGCGAAACGGGTTTGGAGGATGGAAAAAAACGACGGCATTATTACGCGCGATTACGGCTTGATCACGCGACAATTGTCAGGAAAAACAGGCCAGTTCCTGGTGCAGGTCGCAGGTATCTCTCATTTCGGAACCGAGGCCGCCAGTGAGTTCCTCGCAAACGAGAAGGATCTGACTAACGTGCTGCAGGCAAGATCGATCAATCTCCAAAAAAAGAATTTTCAGATCGTCGTCTCAACTGACATCACGGATGGAATGGCGGGGCCACCTCACGTTGTTGCCGTCGGTACCTGGTAATTCGGCGATTTCCTGGCCGGGCTTTGAGCGGCTTAACGTTCAGAGAATGGGTAGAGCATGTCTTCGCTATCTAACTCAAAACGGATCATTTAATGGTGGGCATACTGTAAGACACCGTTTGACACCTGTCTGAAAACCGCGCGATGCCGTATCAAGGTTGGGCGCCATCTGAATCGTCTGGTTGAACGGCAAAAACAGTCGGACCAATTCCTCGGTCCATACGAACAACGCCTGGGTGGCACGCCCCGCTCGAACAATTATGCATTCAATCGCGATCTTTCTACTACCCGAAGGAGCGTTGTGGACACACGCCGCAGGGATTTACTTAGGCTTTCGCCGCTTGCCATAGCGATGACCACGATCGGTCACACCGCAGGTGCTCAAGCTCCCGAAATTGCAACGGACGTGACATTCAACGTGCGTCGCTATGGAGCGACCGGCGATGGGAAGACGGTCGATACGCCAGCCATCAACAGGGCCATTGACGCCGTCGCTGCAGCCGGGGGCGGCCTGCTCTTTTTCCCGGCGGGAACCTACTTGAGTTTCACGATCCACCTGCGTAGCAACGTAGATCTGCACCTCTCACAGGGCTGTACCATCCTCGCGGCCGACTCACCGAAACCTGGCGAATCCACCGGCTACAACGGCGGAGCCTACGACGCGGCAGAAGCTAACGCGCCTTGGGATGCTTTTGAGGACTACGGCCATAGCCATTGGAACAATTCCCTCTTCGTCGGCGTGGACATCGCGAATTTTTCTATCCTCGGCCCAGGTCTCATTCACGGCAAAGGCCTCTCCCGCGGAAGTGCTCCCGGGCAGGTTGCGCCGGGCTATTCATCCTTCGTTGCCGAACAGGCAGGCGTCGGGAACAAAGCAATCGCGCTTAAGAACTGCCGCCACGTGACTCTCAGGGACGTCTCGATCTTGAAGGGGGGGCATTTCGCGGTTCTTGCTACTGGTGTTGACAACCTCACACTCGACAATCTGCGGATCGATACAGACCGGGACGGCCTGGACATCGATTGCTGCCGCAACGTGCGTATTTCGAACTGCACCGTAAACTCGCCATGGGACGATGGAATCTGTCCGAAGTCCAGCTATGCCCTGGGGTATGCGCGCGCCACCGAAAACGTGACCATCTCCAACTGTTTTGTCACCGGGGCGTACCAGCTCGGCAGCGTCATCGAGGGCAGGTGGAAGAAGTTTCCCGACGGCGCGGCTCCGCACAATGGACGCATCAAGTGCGGCACGGAATCCAATGGCGGCTTCCGCAACATCACCATCTCGAACTGCGTTATTGAAGGCTCGAAAGGTATCGCCCTGGAAACGGCTGACGGCGCCATTGTCGAAGACATTGCCATCTCAAATATCACCATGCGCGAGATCACGGATGCGCCTCTATTTCTGCGCCTGAACCGACGCAACCGTGGTCCAAAAGACTCGATGCGCGCCGGAAGCCTTCGTCGCGTCCTGATCTCGAACATCGTTTCGAGCGACTCCGCGGGATCGACGGCATCGGTGTTCTCCGGGATTCCCGGAAACGTGATCGAAGATGTCCAACTATCAGGTTGCTACTTCCAGCATCGTGGCCTTGGACACCCCAAGGATCCCTCGAAGCCGTTGCTCGATTGGCGAACACGGCAAGTGCCAGAACTAGAAGAGGAGTACCCTGACCCAAACCGATTCGGCCAGACACCATCTCACGGCTTCTTCCTTCGCCACCTCAAGCAAATTGCGATGTCTCACGTTGAGATCGCACCCCTCAACAACGATCCGCGCCCCGCGTTCTGGTTGGAGGACGTTCAACGCGCTGACTTCTTCGCGATCACTGCTCCACCTCAACCGAACTTCGCGCTTCGCAATGTCAGCGATTTCCGTATTCTGTGGTCGCGGGCCGCGAAAGACACCACTCTCCAACAAGTCCTCAACCAAACGTTATAGAGAAGTAGTGAATGTACGGATCGGCGCGGTACGAATTTAATGCGCTAGCCAGGAGAAGAATCCATGTTTCCAATACTCGTTGGGCGCTGTGCGATGCGGTTGAGCGGTGCTGCTATTTTCGTGGCCTCTGGATTGCTCGTTATTCCTGCCCTCGGTCAGACAGTCGCCGGTAAATGGATCGGAACTCAGCGCGTGCTGGACAATGGCGAGAACGATCGCGTCTTTCTGGATCTTCGTCAGACAGGATCGGAGCTGACCGGAACGGTGACGACGATTGGACACATTTACCAGGTCACGGGCGCGATCTCAGGAACTCACTTTGAGCTTTTTTCATCTCCTAAGGACACCAAGCCGCGAGTGGCCGGCGATCTGAAAGGCAATGAGTTACACCTGACTCGCGATGACGATCACTTCGTGGCAGTTCGTGCAAAGCCCGGGGATGAATATCCTCCGTTCGAGCACATCGATCCGCCCACCTTACATGATGTGCCGTATAACGGATTGGCGAAGCTGCCACCCATGGGCTGGAACAGCTGGAATCTATTTCAGAGCCGCATCGACGATAAGACCGTCCGTGAGATGGCGGATGCGATGGTTACGAGCGGCATGCGAGACGTCGGCTACGTCTACGTAAACATCGACGACACCTGGCAGGGCGTGAGGGATGCCCAAGGAAACCTGGCCCCGAACAAGAAGTTCCCGGACATGAAGGCTCTGGCGGACTACGTACACTCGAAGGGCCTGAAGCTTGGCATCTACTCCTCGCCTGGACCGCGCACCTGCGCCGAGTATCCCGGTAGTTATGGGCACGAGGACCAGGACGCCAAGACCTTCGCAGCATGGGGTGTCGACTACCTCAAATACGACTGGTGTGGCGCGCGCATGATCTACAGCCACGACGCTCTGCAACCCGTCTACCAGAAGATGGGCGATGCCCTACTTAACAGCGGGCAACCGATCGTCTATAGTCTTTGCGAATACGGCAGCGGCAACGTCGAGCTCTGGGGTGCGAAAGTAGGGGGCAATCTCTGGCGCACCACGGGGGACATCAGCGATACATGGACGAGCATGATCAGCAACATCGAGAAACAGGCTCCAACCGCCCCTTATGCAGGCCCAGGGCATTGGAACGATCCGGACATGCTGGAGATCGGCAATGGTCACATGACCGACGAGGAATACAGGACTCATATGAGCTTGTGGGCACTAGCGGCCGCCCCGTTACTCGCGGGCAATGACATTCGGAGCATGACGCCCGCCATTAGGGAGATCCTGATGAACCGCGAGGTGCTTGCGGTCGATCAGGATCCGTTGGGCAAGCAGGCTGCGCCGGTGAAAAGCGGGACCCTTGAGACGTGGGTGAAGCCACTTGCCGATTGCTCGGTTGCCGTGGGCGTCGTGAACATGGGCGACGCCGAGACGATCGCTACCGTTAGGGCGAGCGATCTGAGACCTGGCGCCGAAGCGAAGTTAGCGCGCGACCTTTGGCGGCATTCGAGCGTAGCGTTTCACGACGGCCTCTATACCGCGAGTATCCCAGCACATGGAGTGCTCATGCTTCGGGTGCTTTTTAAGGACTGAACTTCGAAGTCCACCAGGAACCGCCGAGACCTTCTGCCCTCACTTAAATTGGTGACAGATCGCCATAGCGATCATCGAGGTTCGGATTCGTACCGGAGTGTCGGATTGTAGGAAGTTCCCGACCTGCGGGCCCACATCGTTCCCCGGGAAAGACACTTCGACAACAAGAATTTTTGGGGGTTCAGATGCGGTTGACACCAGCAAGATCGAACCGCTGACTTCCTCGTTTGCGAGGTTCGATCCCGGTCCAAATCGTTCCCAGCTCTCGCCAACTCGTTGATTTGGTTAGGGAGTCGGGCGGGACCCAATTGCTGATTATTCGTCCCTGGGCCAGATTCCCGTCTGATTGTTCCCACGGGTCTTCTTATTGTTCCCAGATTTTCTATCTAAGTTGTTGATTGGATTGGTGGAGCTGGGCGGGTTCGAACCGCCGGCCTCCTCGTTGCGAAATCGCTTCGCAACGCACTTTCAATAAGTTAGCACATCTTTTAAGTGCACAAAAGGGCGCAAAACAACCCTTAAAAATCGTTATTGTGTCTTTATTGTTCCCTTATTGCGTCCACGCTGGCACGCGAATTCAACGCGGCACGGACGGTACCTCAGCGTGGTTACGGAGGAATGATTGAGGTCAACCTATGGCAATGATCTTCATCGTTGGCGGGACGGACAACCCATAGAACTCGCATTCGCATTAAGAAAGGATGACTTTGATAGTCCTCGCCACGGAACAGTTCCCATTTGGTCAGGATGTCCGTAGAGCCGACGCCCGGTCAAGCGTTTGCGGAAGTTAGGTCTTCAAGTTGCGATAACCCGACTTTACGGGAACTGCGGCGATTGGTGAAGAGAAGCCGTTTTTCAAGACCAATCAGATATCGGTCGCTGAAACGGCACTGAATGAGTGCTTTGACCTGTTGTCGCCAGATGAGATATTGGGGCGCGGCAATCGCCCTTATGGGCTAAGACCGATTATCGGGCTGGCCGCCAGCACGAGATGAGGCGTGCACGAGCGGAACTCGTGTCACTGTGCCATAGCGTAACCGGAGCCATGTCTCTACGAGCGCGAGGTTGGTAAGCCAGCAAAGCCATGCAATCGCCCGGTAAGACGGCGCAGGAGAAAGACCCATTACCGCAGATATTGGCAACATGATGCGGAGCGAAATTGCTGCGGCTGCGAGGGCGTAGCTTCTCAACATCCAGCGACGATGCAGATCAAACCGGAGCTTGATTGCCCAACGGAGGGCGATGGCTGTGGTGAGAAGCCAAACGATGTCTAGCGTCAGGAAGCCCGCTCCCGAAATAGGACCGAAGCCTGCGTGGAGGGTCAAGGGTAACGCGAAGGCAGCTCCGAGTGCCACTGTGCCGATATACAACCAACCGAGGCGCCCATGCAACGTTGGCCAGCGGCGCCGGAAAGTATCGAGGAATTGAAACGGCCCCACCAAGAGTGCGATGCCCGCAAATGCGGCATGGCCCGTAAGCGCGATGCGATGCAGCTTGAAGTTCGGTAATTGCGCGGGGAACGGAACTCGGGGCAATAGATAGCGCATCGCGAGAATGCAATTGACGAGCGCGAGAAACAACAGCACGCCCCAACCGGTTTTCATCAGCAGTCTTCTCATGTCTAAAACTTATCCCCGTCTATGACCATGCGCGACTCAATCACGCGGCCAACGTATTGGGCCTTGACATGGTGACATTCCCCGCGCGGCCTATTCGTCCCCGGTCTGCGCGGCTCATGAGAAACTCGGCGAACATCAAGCATGCCCCTATCGCAGCCAGATTGTATACAGCAGCGCCCCATGTTGGCTGACTGTGCAGCCGGCTGAATATAGGGGGCACCTCGACGAGAAGTTCAAACAGGAACAGCATCAATGCAAGAAGTCTGGCGGCCAGCACATCCATCTTCCCGGAGCAGATCGCACATCCTGCCAGGATGAAGGCGATTCCCGTCAGCGCCGCCCAGAAATATCCGAACGGCATCCAGTGAGGGACGATGGTTGCGAAGACCCGAATGCCGATAAGGTGAAATATGCCGAAGATGACGGGAGGAAGTCCGAGCATCCAACGCGCGGCGATAACTGTTCTCCTTTGCAACTGGGAATCCGGTGGGGCGGTGAAGACGTAAATGATTGCGGCCGGAGCGACCAGCATCAATTGTTGCGCCAGCCCGAACGTGACGCCTAATAGGACGTCGATTCGCCAGCCAAGCGAATGAACCCCGGCGTAGTACCGAGCAAGCCAAAGTCCCGCAAAGATCAAATAAGCAATGCCGGATGCCGCCGCGCCAATCCTTACGCTGTACCGCCACAAAGTTGCAAGACCCGATGCAACCAGCCATGCGCCTGCAATGGAGGCCAGTACGTGTTCACCAGCCAGCGTTTTGCTCACGGCCTGAATGGGCTGGTGAGAGGCGTCAAATGAACCCCACGCGATGTTCAAAATGCCGGTAAGAACTGTACCTAAGCCGTAAAACCAAATTCCAACGTTCATCTCTCGATCTCCGATGCGTTCCTCGACCAGAAGCCAGAGCTCAATGGCCACACATGCGCTTCTCTATTTCAAACTGATAATATGGCACCATTGGTTCATCGAATAGAGCCATTTTATAGAATGTCATTGGACCATTGAAATGTCGAAAACCATCAGCTCGTTCGAACTCACTCTCAAGATTCGGTCGCGCCATCAGACCTTAACCAGCTGGCTGTACGGTGAACTATGCTCTGCCATTCTCGATGGCCGGCTCGCGCCAGGCGCCAGGCTGCCAGCGTCGAGAGATTTCGCCAGCCTGTACCAACTTTCCCGCGGGACAGTCGTCAGCGTTCTGGAGCGTCTACAAGACGAGGGGTACATCACCTCTCGCGTTGGTTTCGGTACATGGGTCAATCGTGTGGAATCACCCCGGCCAGCGCGCCATGCAACCACTACGCCCGCATACATTCGTCGCGTCATCGCCACAAACAAACCGCCGCAACCGTGGATTGATCAGGCTTTTGTTGAGAGCCCCCGCCCTTTTCGCATCGGGGTTCCTGCCATCAATGAATTTCCATCTGAAGTTTGGGGCCGTATTGCAGCGGGCCGGGCCCGGAATTTCAGGTCATGGCTCAAGAAAGAGGCTGATCGGCGCGGGTATCAGCCGTTGCGCAGCGCCATCGCCGAGTATCTGCGTACGTCGCGTGGGGTGCGATGCACTGCGGAACAAATCGTCGTAGTTTCCGGAATACAACAGGCACTCGATCTGTTGGCGCGGCTGCTCTTGAAAAAAGGCGACTCGATATGGATGGAAGATCCTGGATATTTTGGAGCCCGGATCGCGTTCGAGAATGTCGGAGCCAGGATGATTGCTGTACCGGTAAATGACGAAGGACTTTCTGTTCTTGCCGGAACGAAGCTCTGCCCGGACGGGAAGGGAGTCTACGTAACGCCGGCTCACCAATTTCCACTCGGAGTAACGATGTCGCTCGAGCGGCGGATGGCGCTTCTTAGCTGGGCCGCACGCGCTGGCGCGTTTGTTATCGAAGATGACTATGACAGTGAATATAGGTTCGAGGGACCGCCCGTGCCCGCTCTCCAAAGCCTCGATAATCACTCAAGCGTTATCTTCGTCGGATCGTTCAGCAAAACGCTTTTCCCGGCCTTGCGCGTGGGCTACGTGGTATTACCCTCGCCATTGGTAGACCCCTTCGTGGCCCTTCGTTACCGAACCGACTTCCGGAATTCATCCTTTGACCAGGCGGTGCTTTGCGACTTCATCGTGGACGGGCATTTGGCGCGACATCTTCGGAGGATGCGGATTCTGTATGCGGAGCGTCTCGAAATACTAAAGGAAGGGGCCAGGCAACACCTGGGTGGGCTGCTTGAGATCTCCAACGTCAGGGCCGGCCTCTACACGATCGGGTATCTCAAGAATGGTATGTCGTCACGACAGGCGGAGAAGTTGGCCGCGGCCCAGGGTCTTGAGGTAATCGCCGTCGATCGATGCACGCTCAGACGTCCTGATCCAAATGCCTTGCTCCTCGGCTTTGGCGGCTTCGACAAGGTTGCAATACAGCAAGGCCTCATTCGACTCGCAAAGGCATTGAGCTAGCCAGACCTCGGGACATGAGACCAGTTCTCTCAACGAATGCCAACTCGCGAATTCGAGGAGGTTGCCGGAAACGCGCACCGGCCAGTCGCAACAATTGAGGACAGGTTCTCAAGTCAACGGCTTATGGGTACTTGTGTTGGCGTCGGCGCGACCGCCGATTCGAGCCAAAAAAACTAAAAGCTGCGCAAGAGAAGCTTTTTCGCGCTCACTAGCACTCTCTCCCGCATCGCGGGCTCTGGCATCATCCGCGCGATTTCAATTGCCCCGACCATCGTTGAAAAGATAGAAAAGAAAGCGCTCTCTTTGTCGGCAGTTCGCCGGCCGGGCATAAACGGAATCATGCGACTCCTGTATATCTTCAGTTCCTCAAAGATTCGCGACTTCATCGCCTTGTCCGTCCTTGCGAGTTCGGGCGCAAGGGCCGGCAATGGGCATCCGTACTCGATCTGGTCGCAATATTCCAGGCTCAGATAGGTTTTCACGATCACCTTCCACGCCGCCTCAGGTTCGGATTGTGCGCCAGCTTGTGCGAGGCGGTCGGCTATTTCCTTGAATGCCGCGCTCAGCGATTCCATGAGCAACTCTTCCTTGCTTCCGAAATGCTTGTAAAAACCTCCGTGGGTCAGGCCGCAATCCCGCATCATGGACGAAACCGCGGCGCCGGTCATGCCTTCGCGACGAATGCGGCGCGAGGCATCTTTCACAATCTGCTGATGGATGTCGGCTTTGTGTTCGGGCGGGTAACGCATGGCTCATTATAGGATGCCGGCAATCATCCCACGGAGGATTCGCCGCCTTGAGCTTGCGACAGAAATTCTGAATCCATAGGATGATTGATATAATCCTATGCGAGCAGGAGGCCAAATGTCCCCGCAAATTATCTTTCTAGTACATCTGGTTCTTGGTTATGTCGCCTGCCTGCTTTGTTTCAGCGTGTATGTTCTTCCCAGACTCAGGTCGATGAAACGGATGGCAGCGCAACGCGTCATCGCTACTGTGCATAGCTTTCGCTTCTTCGGGCTTGTTTTTCTTCTTCCAGGCGTCGTCGGCCGCCATCTGCCTGCCGGGTTTGCCACATTCGCCGCCTATGGTGACTTCGCAACCGGAGTTCTCGCCCTGTTGGCCCTTCTCACGGTCAGAATACGTCCGCTGTTTTGGCTCTTCGTCATCGCGTTCAATCTCGCGGGGACGACCGACATCCTCCTTGCCTACAACCACGCCATCAAGTTCGGCCTTCCAGCGGTCGCGGGACAACTGGGCGCGGCCTACCCGATCCCGATCCTCTACGTACCCATGTTGATGCTTACGCACTTCATCGCTCTCTATTGGCTGGTCCGCCCTCGGCCCAGCGCAGCTCCCGTTTTCACTGGCAGTACGGCCGACCAATGCCGCATTTCCTAAAGGAGAAGAACAATGTCTGAACCTATACTCATCACCGGCGCGGCTGGTGGATCACAAGGCTCCACGGGCCGGCGAATAACATCCCTCCTGCTGGAAAAAGGTATTCCTGTGCGTGCTTTCGTGCATACGCTGGATGCAAGGTCCGAGGCTCTCCGGGAACTCGGTGCGGAGGTCGTGCAAGGAGATCTCTTGGATCGGGATTCCGTCAGCATTTCTCTCGAAGGGATAAAGCGCGCTTACTTTACCTACTCTGTATCGGATGGTCTGCTGGAAGCTACAACCATCTTTGCTATGGAAGCACGCGAAGCAGGGACCGAACTCGTCGTCAACAATTCGCAGCTCCAGGGCGCGCGCAAAGCGCCGAGCTTTCGCAACACGCAGCATGGACTCGCGGATCGCATCTTCGATTGGGCGAAAGTCGGAGCGGTTCATATGCACGCCCCGCCATACTACGAAAACGTACGGGCACTGATAAGAAGGAGTGTCGCCGAACAGGACACAGTGTTCCTGCCCTGGGGCGACGGCAGCGCCACAATCTCGCTGGTAGGTGGAGAAGATGTGTCTCGTATGGCGGCCACCCTGCTGGCATCGCCAGAGATGCCTTCCGCAAGCGCGTACGATCTTGTCGCTGCAACACCCACGGTGAGAGAAATCGTCGACACACTGAGCTCCGTGCTTAAGCGTCCGATACGATATGTCAATATTACGGACGAGCAGTGGATTGAGGCCATGAGAAGTCACATCAATCCGCACGCGCTCGATCACCTGTCGCATCTCTGGCAATACTTTCGATCAACCGAAAGACGAAGCGAAGAGCCCCGCGCCGTTACAGATACGATTCCGGCCATAACCGGAAGCCGCGCGCAGACTCTGGAAGAGTTCTTTCGAGTCAATGCAAAAGAATTTGGATGTGTGCCGGGTAATTCTTGATGACGATTGGGACGATGTCACATCTTCGCTTCCAATGGCACGGTAGATGATGGAGATTGGACCGGGCGATCGAGATGGGTCTTCAATACGATGGTGGTTTCTGTACTCTCAATGCCGGGAACGCTCCGTAGCATCTCGGTCAGGTCCATCAAATCACTTGGATGACCTACGCGCACCTTCAACAGTAGGCTAAGAGCGCCCGCCACAGATTGACATGTCTCGATCGCGGGAATGGAAGCCAGATACTTGACGATCTCGGCGCATGGCAAGGAAGCTCTGATACCAATTAATGCTTCTACGTTCAGACCCAGGGTAGCGCGCGCGTCTGCTCCTTCTTCCGAATCTCGGCCAGGCCATCGTTCTCGATATAGGCATGCTCGCCATCCGTAACCGCGACAACGGTTACTTCCGCGTCCATCGCCCGCAACGTTGCGATCAACCCTCCGACGGCCAGCGTTTCATCATCCGGATGTGGCACAACCACAATCGTCGGCTTGCCTTCTGGCACCCATAAAGGTGTGCCGTCTAGCCGGTTTGCCCACTCTTTTTCGCTGACCAAGGGAACGACCATACCGAGATGTCAGATGCAGGATTTGTCATGAGAGCATGCCTTTCGCTCTGCCGTAAATTCGGTTCGTCCGATTCATGACATAAATGGCACTGGTCGCGCGAAGCAACTCTTTGATGACCGGTTGCTGTCCATATACCCAGAGATCAGGATTGCACGGTGTCCTGTTGCACGCTCCATCCCACTGCAAGAGAGATACCCATATGAATTCTAAAAAACGGATTTCGCGTCGCGAGCTCGTCTCCAATCTAGGTGCGGGCATGGCTGGCGCTGCCCTCACCGCCGCGGTTCCCGCCGCTTCGGCGCAATCGCCGCGCAACTCGACGGCCGCACCCTTCGTCGATCCCACCACGAAATATCCTAGGCCTCCCTATCCCGGCCAGTCCCAGCCATGGCCGGGCCTCGCCAGCAAGATGGATCCCCGTCCCGATCATGGCGAGACAAGCTATAAGGGCTCTGGTCGTTTAATGGGTCGAAAGGCGCTCATCACCGGTGGAGATTCCGGCATGGGCCGCGCGGCGGCCATTGCCTATGCGCGCGAAGGTGCGGATGTGGTCATCAGCTACTACCCCACCGAAGAGCCCGACGCTCGTGAGGTGATCCAACTTATCCAGGCCACCGGTCGGAAGGGCATCCCTATTCCAGGCGACCTCCGCGAAGAGCAATACTGCAAAAATCTGGTCGAGAAAGCGGCTGCAGCACTTGGCGGCCTCGACATCGTCGTTTCGAACGCCGGCCGCCAGCAGCAATGTGAGGACATCCTGCAACTTACAACCGAAGCCTTTGACGCGACGATGAAGACCAACATCTATGCGCCGTTCTGGATCATCAAAGCCGCGCTTCCACACCTGCAACCCGGATCGTGCATTATCGCAACCACTTCTGAGCAAGCGTACGATCCAGCAAAAAACTTATACGACTACGCTCAGACCAAGGCCGCAACCATGAACTATGTGAAGTCTCTTGGCAAGCAGTTCGGTCCCAAAGGGATCCGCGTTAACGGAGTCGCGCCAGGCCCTATCTGGACACCTCTTCAGGTCTCCGGAGGTGCCACCCAGAACCACCTGATTCACTTTGGCCAGGAGTATCCATTGGGTCGCGCCGCGCAACCTGCAGAACTCGCCAGCATCTACGTGCAACTTGCGGCGAACGATGCCAGCTACACCACAGGCAACATATACGGCGCTGGCGGGGGAATGGGCCAGCCGTAACTCCACCTGCTTGGGCGCGAATACAAACCGAGAGAAAGGACTGGGGATAAACAGAGAGGGCGGCTCATTGAGTCGCCCTTTTCGTTTCTCCGGGACAATCGGTCGGATTTAGGCCTTCGCCGTCTTCTTCGATTTGTGGCCGTTCCCGTTGGCGGCTTTTGAGTGGCCGTTAGAAGCGGTACCGTTGCCTTTGGCGCCAGGTTTGTTCGTGCTGGGGTGGGTCTGGCTAAGGGCTTCTGCGAAGGGTGAGGTGACCGCTTTCTTTCCTGCGTCCTGACGCCCGCGATCTTCCTGACCTTCGGTGCCCTCGATATCGTTGACGGAAAGGCCGGGGCCTTCATTCATCTGTGACTCAACTGGATGGAGGCCAAAGGAGGTCTGCCAGGGGCCGCGCGAGTCGGTGTCGCCCTCGTCGCCATCGCCGGTGGACGCGTTGAAGTATTCGTCGACAATGCCCGGAGTGGGCTTGAGGAAACCAATGGAGAAGGCGGGTTTTTCCATGCTTTCAAGGGCAGCGGTGAATGCCTTGAGATGGGTGATCTCGCGGGTCATGAGGAACTGGAGGGTGTCGATGGTGCCGGGATCGTCGGTGTGGTCGATGAGGCGTTCGTAGACTATTTTGGCGCGGGCTTCGGCGGCGATGTTGCTTCGTAAGTCAACGTCCAGCTCGCCAGTGATCTTGAGGTAGTCGGCGGTCCAGGCATCGCCCACGGAGTTGTAGAGGCTGACACCACCACCGCCGGCGATGGTGACGAGGGGATCGGCTTCGGCTGCCTCGCGGTTGGTCTTGAGGTCTTTAAGGTGCATGCGGATCAGTGCGCCGACGACCTCAAGATGGCTAAGCTCTTCGGTGCCGATGTCGAGGAGAAGATCACGGCGAGCTAGGTCGTCGACGCAGTTCCAACCCTGGATGGTGTATTGCATGGCGGCGGCAAGTTCGCCGTTGGCTCCGCCGAATTGTTCGAGAAGGAGGTTGCCGAATTTAACATCGGGGGTGCCGATGTTGACGGTATACATGAGTTTTTTGATGTGGTGATACATAGATGCCCTCCGTTAGTTTGACCGTGCGCTGGCTAGGTACATCGCAATGATGCAAGTCCCATGCCTGCTGCCCGCGTTGGATGCAGGTATTCCGGAAGAGGTATAGACGCATGCGAAATCTGCTAAACCAATTCAACAAAACGTAGATCTTCAGCCAACGAATGGCGCACTGCCGGCCTCTTATCGCAAGCCCATAGATTTCTCCGGAGGCGGCAGTGACCGCTGCTCGCTTACACCGAATTCCAGCACAGACTTTCGATCGCTTTATACACCGCAGCTGCGCTACCTGCTTTCAACAACAATCAGATCTTGAAGGGTCTAGATAGCATTACCCAGTACGATGAGGGGCGATAGACGTGATGCAGCGGAACATTTCGGATCGGAAGGAGACGCAGAACAACGAGCCACAGAATGGCCTTCAACAATTCTTGAAGGATCTCGGACCCGGGATCATCACGGGCGCTGCAGACGACGACCCATCCGGGATCTCCACCTACTCTGTTGCGGGCGCGTCGTTTGGATATGCAACGCTCTGGACCGCGCTTCTTTCGTTTCCACTAATGGCCGCTGTACAGTTCATGTGCGCCAAGCTCGGTATGGTCACCGGCTGCGGTTTGGCCAGCGTTATTCGGACGCGCTATCCACGCTGGGTTCTATGGTTAGCTTGTTCTCTCGTCATCGTTGCGAACATTTTTAATATCGGCGCAGATCTTGGCGGGATGGCAGATGCAACGCAGATGATTACGGGCATCTCCGCTTTCTACTGGACACCGTTGTTCGCGGCAGTGATTGTTGCGCTTCTTTTCTGGACTTCATATCGGCTCATGGCGCGCATCTTCAAATGGCTGACGCTCGTGCTATTCGCATACATCATCACCGCGTTTCTGGCGCATCCGGATTGGCGTGCCGTATTCCACTCGACGTTCGTCCCGCACATCGAATGGAGTAAAGCTTACATTTCCGTGCTGGTCGCCATCCTCGGCACCACCATCTCGCCTTACTTATTCTTTTGGCAGGCCGCCCAAGAGGTGGAAGAAGACCGCGATCACGGGAAGGCGACCGTTGCCCAACGCAAGGGCTCTACCAACGCAGAAATTCGCGCAGCGCAGCGAGACGTAGTCACCGGAATGTTGTTGTCGAACGTAGTCATGTACTTTTTGATTCTCACGACGGGGGCGACCCTGAACGCGCACGGCCATAAGGATATAGAAACGGCGAAGCAGGCGGCCGAAGCCCTTCGGCCTCTCGCAGGTGCGGGTGCTTATTGGCTTTTCACTCTGGGCATGATCGGCACTGGGATGCTTGCGGTGCCGGTCCTTGCCGGCTCCTGCGCATACGCGATCGCTGAAGGCGCGCGGTGGAAGGCAGCTTCGTTGAATCTGAAGCCGCGGCTTGCTGTCAAATTTTATGGAGTCATCGCCATCTCGATTGCAGTCGGCGTTGGGCTAGATTTCGGCCACCTAAACGCGGTGAAAATGCTATTTTGGTCGGCGATTCTGAATGGACTTTTGGCGCCTCCGCTCGTCGTCATCGTCGTAATGCTGACGAGTGATAGGAAAGTCATGGGTAACCGCACGAACTCACGCAGCATGAAATGGCTCGGCTGGATATGCGCCGTCATCATGAGCGCCGCGGCGATCGGACTTGTCGTTTCCTCCTTCTGACCGCTAGTTATGAGCCAGATGCATAACGTCTGCAATGTTCGGGATGAGCACGCGTTTTCGGGGCGGATGACGGCGGCGCTCAGCTCGCGGTCAGCTATCGGTGGGTCGTCTGATTGCGCTTGGTCTCGATGACACGAGAGGGGAAAGGAAGGGACCTGTTTTGCTGTTCTTTGCTTGTGCGATAAAAGCAGGCGGCCCTGCGGCGACAATCCGTCCTCCATCGTCCCCCGCGCCCGGTCCAATGTCTATGACCCAGTCACTCGAGGCGATGATCTGCATGTCATGCTCGACGACCACGACGGTGTTGCCCGCAGTGACCAGATTTTGAAGTTGGCGCTGCAGACGTTCAACATCCGAGGGGTGGAGGCCCGTGGTCGGCTCGTCCAACACATAGAGCGAATCGCCGTGCTGGACTCGTTGCAACTCGGTCGCAAGCTTCACGCGCTGGGCTTCCCCTCCCGAGAGCTCCGTCGCGGGTTGGCCCAGACGCAAATAGCCAAGGCCCACTTCTTGCAGCACGCCGAGAACGCGGGATAGTTGAGCGTCGCCAGCGGAGAAGTCAACAGCGCCATTGACCGTGAGATTGAGCACATCTGCAATCGTCTTCTCGCGATAGCGGATTTCCAGCGTTTTTGCATTGAACCGCGCGCCATGACAGGTAGGGCACGGGCTGTAGACACTGGGCAGGAACAGAAGTTCCACACATACGAAGCCCTCTCCCGCGCAGGTTTGACAGCGGCCTTTTGCGACGTTGAAGGAAAAGCGACCCGCATCATATCTCCGAGACTTTGCGAGCTTTGTGGCTGCGAATAGTTTACGGACATGGTCGAACAGGCCTGTGTAAGTGGCCATATTTGAGCGTGGAGTTCGCCCGATCGGTTTCTGATCAACAATAACCAGACGCCGGATGTGCTCCATTCCTCCCTCAATCCTTCCGGTGAGTGAAACGACTGTCCGTTCCAGATCGCCGATGTCTTCATCTTCCCTTTTGACGTCTTGTCCAAGGGCTTCCGCCACAAGCTCGACGAGCACCTGGCTAACGAGCGTTGATTTTCCCGAGCCAGAAACACCCGTTACAGAGGTGAAGACGCCGATTGGGAACTCAACCGTAAGCGAACTCAGATTGTTACGTGTGATGTCTCCCAGCTTAAGCCACGCCTTGGCTTGGCGGGGCATGGGAACAGACACCTTCTCAGTTGGGAACAAGTAGCGGCGTGTTTGCGATGCCTCGACGGCTTTAAGACCCGCCGGGGGACCAGAGTAAAGAATGTCTCCCCCGTCGACGCCCGCGCCTGGACCTACATCGACGATCCAATCGGCGCGGCGTATGACATCAAGCTCATGCTCGACGACGAACAATGAGTTGCCTGAACGCTTGAGCGCCTCAAGTGCATGGAGCAAAGCTTCGGTATCAGCGGGATGAAGACCGGCGGACGGCTCGTCTAGAACATAGACCACGCCGAACAGGTTGGAATGTAGTTGAGTTGCCAGGCGAAGACGCTGCAGTTCACCCGGCGAGAGCGTCGGAGTACTACGCTCAAGCGAGAGGTATCCGAGACCGAGGTTGAGCATGACAGCGAGCCGCGCAACGATGTCGCCGGCGATACGTTTCGTGACTTCTCTTTTCTCCGGATGTTGGTCATGGGCATTCCCTCCCGACGCGAGGAATGGAGCGAACAAGGCATTTAGCTGTTTCAGCGAAAGAGTGGAAATATCTGCGATATCGTAACCCGCAAACATAACAGAAAGTGATTCGGGGCGAAGACGTTTCCCATGGCAAGCGTCGCACTCCGTGGAAAGCATGTATTGCGCAACTCGCTTCTTCATTCGGGCACTATGGGTGTCGGCAAACGTCCTAAGCACATGGCGTTTTGCGCTGGTGAAAGTGCCCATATAGCTGGGCTCCAGCTTGCGCTTCAGCGCGTCACGCGTCTCGGCAGGTGTGAAGCCGGCGTATACCGGGACTTGCGGTTGATCGTCACTGAACAAGATCCAATTCCGGTCTTTCCTTGATAGACTCCGCCATGGCAGGTCGACATTGAATCCGAGAGAAACGAGAATATCTCTTTGGTTTTGTCCGCCCCAGGCCATGGGCTACGCAGCAATTGCCCGCTCACGAATGGTGAGTGACGGGTTGGGCACCATGGATTTCTCAGTAACTTCGTAAATGCGACCAAGTCCGTGGCATTTCGTGCAGGCTCCCTCCACCGTGTTCGGCGAGAAGGACTCCGCATAAAGCAACGGCTGTTTTTGTGGGTAATCCCCTGCGCGGGAATAAAGCATGCGAATCAGGTTCGACAGGGTCGTGACAGAACCAACCGACGACCTCGTCGTCGGCGCACCTCGCTGTTGCTGCAGCGCTACTGCGGGTGGCAAGCCATCGATTGAATCCACGGCGGGCACAGAAAGTTGATGGAACAGCCGACGTGCGTAAGGAGAAACGGACTCAAGATATCGGCGCTGCGCCTCTGCATATAACGTGCCGAACGCTAATGAGGATTTCCCAGACCCCGATACCCCGGTAAATACAACAAGCGAATCTCGCGGAATATCCACGTCGATGTTGCGAAGGTTATGTTCCCGTGCCCCGCGCACGCGGACGATGCCATCGTTCTTTGGAGTAGGTTTCAAGCACCCGCCTTAAGCGGGTAGGATGCCCTTGCCGTTTCTGGGGTTTGTCGCGGAAAATGCAGCGACCTCCTTGCAACGCAACCTCGGCCCACTCCAATTCATGGCACCACCGGCATGACCCACGATTATCGGAGGCCTTCCCGCACCAACGCACTGTTCTCAAACCGCTCCAACAGCTCTGCCACACTGTCATAGACCTCGACACACCCTGCGTCGATCAGTTCCGTACGCGACCACCCGCCCGTAGACACCCCGATCGTGCGTAGTCCCGCCAAGCCCGCTGCCTCCGCGTCATAAGGCGTGTCCCCCAATGCCATGCACTTTTCCGCCGGAAGCTTCAGCCGCTCGAGCGCAGCTACAAAAATATCCGGGTGTGGCTTGGATCGGTCCGCATCATTCGCCGACGTCTCCTTCTCCACCAGCTCCTCCATCCCCACGATCCTCTTGTAAATCTGCAGCTCGTCTTTGTCCGCCGAGCTAGCTAGCGCCACCCGAATCCCCGCTTCCTTCGCCCGAACCAGCAATTCTCTCGCGGCCGGCAACGCCTTCACCTTCGACAAATAATCCTGCTGAAAAATGAACTTCCGATAGTTCTTCAGTGGTCCTTCCACCTGTCTCCGCTTCCACCACGATACATACACCGGAATTAGTTCATCACCACCCTTCCCGATCTGACGTCGGACGTCTTCCCTGTTTAACTCAATGCCTATGGCAGCAAATGCGCCTTGCCACGCCTCGGCATGTAGCCAATTACTCTCCACCAGCGTTCCGTCTATGTCGGACAAAAGAGCTTCGATCATCGGGTCTCCCGTTCGATTAGATGCCGACTTCAGCCCGCAACGCATCAGAGTGGCTGCGATGGATCTTCCAGCCTCTCCGATCAGTTCACTATCACGTGGGTCCATTGCTTTAGCCAGCCACCCCCCATCGGTTGGTCCATCCAGCAGAGCGATGCTCTGCTTTAAACCTCCAAGCGGTACCAATGGACCAGCCCCGAGCATTGCGGGTCTCCGACGCATGAGGCTGGCATCGAGCTTGTCCATAGCTCTCCAGACCGTTTCCCTCTTCGCGTCCAGTTTGCCAGACAGGGCCGGTTGCCTGATCGTCTTCGACATCAGGCCCGCATTCATAGGTTCCGGTCTCTAGCAGCTGAATTCGTCCCGCCAGCGCCATTCCTAACCGTCCGGTCGGGGCATCACTTCAACGGCGTTGTTCTTCTCTTCGACCGGGCGATCCTCCGTTGAGTGGAAGGAATCATTTCGAACACGAAGGACTGAGAGAATAGATGTGCATCATATGACAAGGAGGTCTCTTGGAAATCCGCACTGATCCCTATAATCTTCAACGTTTCATCGATGCCCAGGAATCGACCTTCGAGGCTGCGCGCGCTGAGCTCCTAGCTGGGCGGAAGCGTTCTCATTGGATGTGGTTCATCTTCCCCCAAATCAAAGGTCTTGGGTCAAGCCCGACAGCCCAGCGGTTTGCCATTTCCAATCTTCAAGAGGGAGCCGCCTACCTGGAACATCCCATACTCGGTCGTCGGCTTGAGGATTGCACGGCTCTCGTCAACGCCGTCCAGAGGCAGTCCGTTGAGGCGATCTTTGGGTATCCGGACGATCTGAAATTTCATTCCTCTGCCACTTTGTTCGCGGAGGTGGTCGAACGGTTTGGGTTTCAAACACCCGTCTTCAGGGAGGCGTTGGCGAAGCACTTCGGGGGCCGACCCGATGAGAACACGCTCAGGGAAATGAGTTCATCATAAAACTTCGGGAACGGCCAAATACTTATACTTCGCATAGCGGCCTTCGCGCTGCTAGAGAGCGAGCGACGAGAGCACTCGCGACAGCCGATACAAGCTACGAAGCGCCCGCCGCTCGCGGAGGGCGCTCGTCCGGCGGGACCTGCGTTAACTCTCTCACTCTTCGCTCCAATGCCTGCGCGTCCACTGGCGCTCTCACCTTCGCATCGTTATCGAAGTAAACATACACATCGCGTGGACGACCATCTCCAACCGGAACCCCGGCATACCGTCCCTCGGCCGCTTTTCCGTTCGCAAAAGCCACTACACGCTTCGCCCAAACCTCAATCGCATCCGGCTCATACCCACTGGAGTAGAGTTGTTCCGATCCATGCAGTCGCAGGTATACGAAGTCCGAGGTCACATCCATCAGCAACGGCCACTCCACCGTATCCGCGACGACCAACCCAATATCATGCTGCCGCAGCAGCTCGACAAACGACGGCTGCACAAACGAATGATGCCGAACCTCAATCGCATGCCGCAGCTGCGGATCTTCACCCTTCTTGAGCACCGGCTTCAGAAACGCCCGCGTCAGCATTCGCTCGTCGCATCGTTTCGCCAACTTCACCGCAGAGCACACCGTGCGCGGCAACAGCCTGAAGAAACTCTCATACCGTGCCACATCATATAGGCCCTCATTGAACTTCATCATTGGCGGTAGCTGCCAAAGAAATGGCCCCAGCTTCGCCCCCAGCGCCAGCAAACCCGATGCGAAGAAGTTTGCCAGTGCCGTCTCCACGTCGACCAGCTTTTTCATGTGCGTGATGAACCGTCCGCCCTTCAACGCGAAGACGAAGTCCTCCGGCGTCTCGCTCGACCACTGCTCAAACGACCTCGGCCGCTGCAGCGAGTAGAACGTTCCATTGATCTCCACCGACGAGAATACGTTCGCGGCGAACTCCAACTCACGCCTCTGCGCCAGGCCCTGGGGATAGAACCGTCCACGCCAAGCGGCATATCGCCACCCAGAAATGCCAACGCGAATTCTACCCGGCTGAGGTGCCTCATTCATACCCGCTTAGGATGCTTTATCCTGCCGAAGGGCCCTCCATCCTGGAAGTATTTACTCTCGCGACGTTTGCGCGGCCTGTTTGTACGGATCGTCACCATAAAAAGGCCCATTCGGCACAAACAAGGTTGCGAAGGTCGTCTTGGTAAATCGATGACTACATCGCCACTGCAACTTTTTGACTCAGTTCTGCGGAATTGAGATATCGCTGCACAAAGCTTCACCGATGTCCGCAAGGCTCTCACCGCGGCCTGTAACGGCGGCGGGAAGTGGCTCCCTCATTGGGCGAAGCAACCCATTATGCCGCATCTCTTGCAGCTGATGGGTTTCAGATGTGACAACAAGCCGGGCCACTCAATGGGCTGTAACAGAAGCCTTTGAGTTGCTGATCGATGACAACCCTTGGGCGGAGCAGCGTGCTGGAGAGCGGAATTCAAAACCCGTGTTGACACCCAAGAAAACAAAGTTCCTTCGCGCCCAAGCTAGTCATCCGGAGAAGCATTGGTGGCCAGCATTAACCATCAGCCAGAACAGCCACCGCAGCCAAGCGCATTGGCAGAGGTTCGATGTCTGCACTGCATCACGCCTGACGAATCCGTTTGGTTTGATTTCGCATCTCACGATGTAAATCCCATCTACATGACTGGCTCTCGCCGACACCAATCAGACGCGAACATCAAGATCACGATGACTTAGGGATGCGGATGGAAACCAACGTGCCAATACGACGTTCCGCAGAGGCCCGCTGACCTCCTGGTTCAACTGTTGGGCGGAGAAGAGAGAATTGAAATCGGGTCCTTGGTTTCCGGCTGATAGGAAGCTGGAAGCTAGAGCTGTTGACCTCCTCGTTTGCGAGGTTCGATCCCGGTCCAAATCGTTCCCAGCTCTTGCCAACTCGTTGATTTGGTTAGGGAGTCGGGCGGGACCCAATTGCTGATTATTCGTCCCGGGGCCAGATTCCCGTCTGATTGTTCCCACGGGTCTTCTTATTGTTCCCAGATTTTCTATCTAAGTTGTTGATTGGATTGGTGGAGCTGGGCGGGTTCGAACCGCCGGCCTCCTCGTTGCGAAACGGCTTCGCAACGTACTTTCAATAAGTTAGCACATCTTTCAAAGGCACAAAAGGGCGCAAAACAACCCATTGAAATTCTTATTGTTCCTTTATTGTTCCCTCATTGTTCCCACGCTGGCACGCGAACTCAACGCGGCACGGACGGTACCTCAGCGTGCACAACGAGGATCGACGGAAGTCAAAAGCATGCTAAGGGAACCGAACTATCATGCCCGCCTTCGTAGGCCTGCGCCTCCACTTCCTTCCCCTTTCATCGGTCCAAATCGTTCTCGATCTGAGAAATGTGAGGGGTGACGGCCTGAGGGGCGACATCGTCGAAGTTGCCGAAAACGCGGGCGGTCTCGGCCGGTCGACTTCAGCGGCACCTGCTGCAACTCAGCGGCCCCCTTCGCATAGGGAGTCGCGTTCGGCAGGTCAAGCAGGTGCTTCACGACAAAGTTGCATTGAGCATCGCCGTGACAGCCTTACTGAAAGCCTTATTGCCGTTAAGCTGGATGTAATTTCGTTGGGCAAGCTCTATGGGATAGGGGTTTCTCACACCAAACGACACTGCGCCACGTGTGACGGACGAACGGGGTGACCCCGATACCAAGACCAATTCGCCTTCCACCAGAACGATACCAAACTGGCTCCTTCAAAACGGTGTTATCGGAAACCCTCCGGCCCGGATACATGGAAACCCGTAGTTTTCCGAAAACGCGACGTTGCAAGAACTACTAGTCATTGGTAAACCGGACAGCGTTAACGGGACAATCCGACACTTGAGAATTGACGAGTTAGCAGGTTTGCAGGATCGATGATTCAGCTTCGGGAAGGTCGACTAGCGGTCGCAACCGTCACATGAATACGTAGTCGCTTACCTGGTGTATGTGTTAACCCAGTTCGTCTCCCAAGTGTTGCCACCGTCAGCGGAGAACGCCTGCGCCGAGCGGACTTCCGTCGCGGAGACCGGCCAGATCATGAAGCGGACGAGAATGTTGCGCCCGTGAAAGAGCTCGCTGTCGTAGAATTCGCCGCGACCGTCGCTGAATCCGCCCACAGCAGGAACGCTGAGCACAGCCGAGTCACTGGTTGCGAAACTGATGTTCCACTGTTGTGCGCGCGGATCGTAGAGGCGTAGGGCGAGAAGTTCGAGGTGCCCAGAAGGACCATCTGCTTCGACAGTGGCAAGGTTGGCGCGACCATCCCAGATTTTATTGGTGACCGTGGTCCCCTTCATCTCTATCCATTCCGAGGAGCCGGATAGCGGATGCACGAGTCGCTGAATCTGCATCTTCCAAGTGCCAAAGTCGAAATCGAAGTCGTGCTGGCCATCTCTTTCATTGGCTCGCTGAGGGGCCTCCACTCCAGGAGGCTGCGTGCTGGCGCGGCCAGGTTGGGGTTCGCCCCAGGCTGCATCTCCGGTTCGAGTCTGATCACTAATCCAATTCACTTCCCAACTCTTGCCGCCATCCGGCGAGAAAGCCTGCTCGAAGTGCGGCGTGCCGGAGTTCATGCGCGACCAGTCAAAGCGGATTAGAGTCGTCTTTCCGTTGATCGTATCCGCGGTGTAGAAGTCTCCGTGCCCATCGCGGAAGTTTCCGATCTGAGGCGGATCGAGTCGGCCGACACGGCTGTTTGCCCAGTAAAGACGCCATTGGCGCGAGTCACGATCGTAGAGGCGTAAGGTGAGACCCTCGATGTGGCCCCCGCTCACGCTATCCAGCTCGATCGTGTCCAGCTGTGCTCGACCGTCCCACACTCGATAGCAAGCGCCGGGGCCATCCATGTCCGTCCAGCTCGGATTGCTGGTCAAGGGATGAAGCATGAAATGAAGGTGAAAGTTGAATTTCCCAAGAAGAGGTTCGAAGTCATGTGCACCGTCGTGGGGCACGGTCGGAGCGGGGACCACGCTCGGCGTCGTTTGTTGGGCCTGAGCGCCGCAGCACTCAGAAAGGAGAACCGAAAGCAAGAGAATGAAGCGCATCGTGTTCCTCAGGAACCGGTAAAGTTGCGCGTCGCAGGGTTTGGCGCGTCGCAGGTAATTGTGAGCCTTCCGCTGGTAGTCTAAAAGAGCCAGTTTTTATGCAACTTGCGATACCAATCTCGCGCAAAGGTGATCCGCTTTTTCGGCAGGTATACGGTGGTGTACGCCAGGCGATCCTCAGCGGAGCGCTCCGTCCCGGCGAACGTCTTCCCTCGACAAGAGATCTCGCTGAGCAGCTCGGCCTCTCGCGAACAGTGATCCTGCTCGCCTACGACCATCTACTCGCGGAGGGATTCGTTACCGGCCAAGCGGGTGCAGGCACCTTCGTCTCCGCCGGGATGTCACGCAACCTGGCTTCAGGCACCCGCGGCCTCGCGCGCATGCAGCTATCGCGCTTCGGAAAAGTTGTGAGCGAATCGATCGCGACGGTGAACACACCACTGCCCCGTCCCAAAACTCCGCGCTACAACTTCATCTACGGCCGTAGCGACCTGACCACGTTTCCCTTCGCTTTCTGGCGCCGGCTGCTTGCGCGGCAAGCGCGCGAGGGATCGACAAAGCAGTTCGACTACGGATCGGCCTTAGGCAATGCAGATCTGCGTGCGGCCATCTGCGCGCACCTGCGCCGTTCGCGTGCCGTGGTGTGCGGACCGGAACAGGTTCTCATCGTCAACGGATCGCAGCAGGCACTCGATCTGGTGATCCGCGTTCTGGTCGATCCAGGCGACCCGGTTGCGCTCGAAAACCCACACTACGACGGGATCCGTGGGGCATTGCGGGCAGCAGGAGCCCGCCTGCGAGGAGTTCCTGTAGATCGCGAAGGCCTCGATCCGGCGCGGCTGCCCGACGATGCTCGCCTCGTCTTCGTTACCCCCTCCCACCAGTTTCCAACCGGCGCCATCCTTTCGCTGGAGCGAAGACTGGCGCTGCTCGATTGGGCGCGACGCAAGAACGCCGTAATCGTCGAAGACGACTACGATGGCGAGTTCCACTATGAAGGCCGTCCTCTCGAATCGCTCCAGGGCCTGGACGGCGAAGGGCGGATCGTATACATCGGTACGTTCTCGCGCACGGTTTTCCCCTCCATGCGCATCGGCTACCTTATCGCGCCAAAGTCGCTGGTGCAGGCACTCACCGCGGCAAAATGGATGAGCGATCTGCACTCGGCATCGCTTGAGCAGCAAACCCTGGCGAACTTCATCGCGGGCGGCGTGTATGAGCGTCATCTACGGCGATTGAGGAAGAAGAACGCAGCGCGTCGATCAGCGCTGCTGGAATCTATCGCCAAATACCTCGGGGATCGAGTCGAGGTAACGGGCGATGGTGCAGGAGCGCAAGTGGTTCTGTGGCCGCGCAAAAAGGTGGTCGAGCAAGAAATCGTCGAAGCGGCGGCACTCAGAGGCGTCGGGATCTACGGGATGGCACACTGTTGGCTTGGCCGGCCGGCGCGTCCTGCCTTCATCCTCGGCTATGCACGGCTCAATGAGCAAGAGATTCGAGAAGGAATTCGGTTGTTAGCGTCGATCCTCTAGCCTATGCGATTTGTGAGCTCCCTGATAACGCGACAATTTCCGGGAATTCACATAGTGAACCACAGCATGTGTCGTTATCACTCTTCATTCGCCCACCGATTCTACAGACGTGCGGCGTTGACGGAGCCGTGAGCCCGAAGAGGCGCGAGCCGCAAATTTGGCTGGTCATCTCCCCGCAGGCCAAAGGGGGGCTTACGTATCTTCACCTCAGGATTTATGGTTACGTCAACGAAATCTTCGCCGCACTTTAAGAAACCGCGGCGATGATGCGCGTTCCTGATTCTAGGTTCCGGCTACTTGCCCCGCGCACTCGGTGTGTTCGATCTGTGCGCAGGGTCCTCAAAGGAAATGCCGAGATACTTCGTCACGATTGGATCTATCGGCTGATGAAGATCCATAGGATTGTAATGTTCTATTAAATCCAAGGGCATGACATAGGCCAAAGCCGACCAGCCCCAAAATGGATTCATTCCGTTTCCCTTGCCAGTATCCGAATCGTAGTATTCACGCGTAACAGGATTCTCGTCCAATGCCATACGGAACGTCTTTAACGCCAACTCCTTAGCCGCGTCGTTGAAGCCATATTGCACCAAGCCGTGAAAGATCATATAGTTCGTCGGAATCCAGGCCGGTCCGCGCCAGTCACATGCGCCGTTGGCCTCATTTCCTCCGTCACGGAAGTCAGGCTCGGTCCGTGCATAGGTTGCGATGGGAAATGCAAGCCAAAATTCGTTCTTGTTCAAAAGATGATCCTGGACCAGGCGACGTGCCTGTGCAGGGCTAGCGACGCCGGCCCATAGTGGGAAGAAACCAGCGATCGTCTTAATATGTATTTGCTTACCGGTCTTCTCGTTACGATCGTAGTAGAAGCCGTCGTTCTCATCCCAAAAAACACGATTAATGCTCTTTGCCAGAGCCGTGGCTTGCTTCTTATAGTTCGCCGCATCGGCGGTTTTGCCCAGCTTACCGGCAATGACCTGCATCGCCTCCAGTTCGCGGTACAGTTCGCAAGCAAGGTCCACGCCTTCGTCAGAATAAGATTCCACCTGTCCCGAGCGACTGAACTGGTTGTCCATACCGCTGGCATCCGAACTGTTCCACACCGGCAGGCCATTGCCGTCTGTATCGTATGCAAACCACCGTTGCAGGTATCTCTGAAGCTTGTCGTAATAGACGGCCCGAAGCCACTCATAGTCATCGCCATTCTGCTTTGATCCTAGGACGGCGATCTGTGCCAGGAAGGGCTTAAACATCTGCGTGGGACGAGGATTCACAATGCCGAGCGTTCGCGATACAAAGCCGTCTGGCCGTTGTCTATCCAAAAATATCTTGAAGTTCGTGAAGTCGTATCGGCTCACCCCGTAGTAAGAAAGATAGATATTTTCAAAATAGAGGTCCCAGTCGTAGTATTCGCCATACGCGTAACCGGTCAACAATTGATCGGACGATCCGGGAAAACTGTGGAGCCCCTTTGTTATTATAGCCAGGTTCACGGCCTCCAGCCGAGGGGCGAGCTGATCAAAGTCCGACGATCCAACTAACGATCTTAAATTACCTGGAGCCTTAAGCTCGGCAGGGGCGGTTGGTGTCGTTGTGGTCTGTCCCGGAATAACCAAAGCGACAATCAAGATTGCTGTCAATCGCATGAAAAACTCTCATTTCGTAGCAGTCAAGTTCGGATGGCTTCAAAAAGCACGGTCTACGGTGGGCAACGCGGAAGGCTGCAGCAAGGCTAGAGCCGATCGATCACCCAGCATCTCGAAAGAGTACGTGCGTGTAGATATGCTCAGCGAATCCCAAGACGACCAAAAAATCATTTCACCTACAGAATATACTCTCTATTGGATTAAAACGTTCGGTACCAGAAAGTGATGAAACGTTGTTCCGTATGGTCTACCACTGGAATCGTCTCAGCTATTGAGGGGAATACAACGTCATTATCCGATAGCTCTAGAGCCCAGAGGCATCATTGTTTGGCCTAGGGTGTTGCGCTGGGCGATGTAGAAGCGTGGCCGATCTGAGTTTTGGTTGCCAGTTAGCTTGGCTTTACCGCTTGCTTCCTCCATACTTGAACTGCAATATTTTACAGGAGTTTACGCCCTTGCGACGCACAGCCAAACCGACCTACCTTATACCGGTTCTTTCCAAAGCATTTGACGTAT